>Ga0068877_10000219_pt1 | contig 48943 bp, 33 predicted proteins | sample NOAtaG_FD_66437 | JGI IMG/M metagenome (GOLD analysis project Ga0068877, IMG submission 66437) | Freshwater lake microbial communities from Lake Erie, under a cyanobacterial bloom - NOAA_Erie_Diel6S_1000h metaG | ecosystem: Environmental > Aquatic > Freshwater > Lake | place: USA: Ohio, Lake...
GGCAGAGTTGTATGACGCGTTGCTGGCGGCGTATCCGGATGCGCACTGCGAGTTGGACTATTCCACGCCACATGAGTTGCTGGTGGCGACGATTCTGTCGGCGCAGGCGACGGACGTGAGCGTGAACAAAGCGACGCCCGGGCTGTTCGGGGCGTTTCCAACGCCGGCGGCGTATGTGGAGGCGGGCGCGGCGGGGATTGAGCCGTACATCCGGACGATCGGGCTGTATCGCAACAAGGCCAAGTCGGTCTTTGAGGCGATGAAGCAGATCGTGGAGAAGCGCGGGGGCGAGGTGCCGCGGACGATGGGGGAGCTTTTGGAGCTGCGCGGGGTTGCGCGGAAGACGGCGGGGGTGGTTCTGGGCAACGCCTTCGGGATCAACATGGGCGTGGTGGTGGACACGCACGTGCACCGATTGAGCCAGCGGCTGGGGCTGGTGAAGCCCGGGACGAACGTGATGCAGACGGAGCGGCGGCTGATGGCGCTGCTGCCGCGGGAGAAGTGGTGCATGGTCTCGCACCTGCTGATTTTTCACGGGCGGCGGTGCTGCAAGGCGCGGGGGGTGGAGTGCCCGGCGAGCGGAGCGAAGGGCGCCGGGGCGCTTTCGGCGGGCGAGCGGGTGTGCGAGAAGTTCGGCGTGGCGTGCGAGTTGAGGGTGAAGGGCCGAGGGGTGAGGGCCGAGGTCTGAGTGAAGGCGGGGTTCAACGCGGAGTTCGCGACGGAGGAGAGGGGGAAGAGTTTTTCAACGAAGGGAGGGAAGGGAGGGAAGAAGGGGAAGTGGAGAGGTTGTCAGGGGTGGAAGGTTGTGATGGGAAGGTTGCGATTGGGGTTGGTGCGATTGCACGCACGGCCGGCCTTGATGGCTGGGTTGGTTGAGGACTGCTTTGTTTGTGGTGAGAAGAGAAGAAGAGTTGAGCGGTGCTGCGAGCGCTCGCGGCTGTTTGGGCTCTCTGGGCTTCTTTTCTGATGCCCAGTGCCCAGTGCCTGATGCCTGATTCTTCAATATGCCCGGCGGGAGTCGAACCTGCAACCTTCGGCTTCGGAGGCCGACGCTCTATCCAGTTGAGCTACGGGCACGCTGGGGCGATGCTACGGGGCGATATGGAAGGATTCAAGCGTCGGGAATGAAGAGCGGAAGCTCGTTGGAGTGACTTTGGGGGATTCCGCTGGCTGTGGCCGATCGACGCAGAAAGGCCGGAGCAAGGCAGTTCACCACAGAGGAACCGAGACACAGAGACGCGGAGAGGCGACCACCACGCGGTGAATGGCATCGGGCAGAGGAGACTGAGACAGCGAATGACTCTTCGCCGCGGGTTGATTTCATCTTCGAACGCGGCTGATTTTCTTCTTTGGAGCGCGGCTCTGGGCTTGGATTGGTTGATTTCTCTCTGTGCCTCTGTGTCTCGGTGGTGGACTTCCCGAGTTGGGTATCAGTTGCGGACGGAGGCGCCCGAACCACCGCCCACGGATCCGGCCCGGTCGCGGGTGGTTTCGATGAAGACGTCGACGACCTGACCGGGGAAGATGCGGGCCTTGGGGGCGCTCTTGATGGTGAAGAGGACTTCGATCACGCGGGTGTCGACGCGTTCGATGGTGGAGCCGGTGAGCTCGGCCTTGGGCTGGGCGAGTGGTTCGACCCAGAGCCATTGCAGGTCGAGGGACTCGCCGGCGACGCCGCGGATTCGCGCGGTGCCGCGGGCGTTGTCGATGAGCAGCGGGGCATCTTCCTCGTCGACGCGTGCGCGGACGCGGAGGGTGGAGAGATCACCCAGGACGAAGGGTGCTTGTGAACCGGCGGCGGAGGAGGAGGTTGAGTATTGCCCGGGCTCGATGTTGCGCTTGAGGACGGTGGCGGAGATCGGCGCGCGGACGGTGAAGCGGTCAAGGCGGAGCTGGATGGAGGCGATCTCGGCGCGGGCCTGATCGAGCTGCGACTGCGCGACTTTCAGGTCCGGGGCCCACGCACCGGCCTTCACCAACGCGAGCTGCGCCTTGGCTTGTTCAAGCTCCGCGGTTGCGATCTGCACCGCGTACTTGCGGCGTTCGGTCTCGCTGGGGCTGACGGCCTGGTTACTCGCGGCACGCTGCGTGTCGGCGAGCAGGTCGGAGGCGTCGGCGAGGCGGGCCTTGGCGCGGGCGACGGCGGCCTCCCACTGTGGGAGCTCCTCGGCGCGGGGCTGGGCCTTCAGGGCTTCAAGGCGCGCCAGGGCCACGCCCTCCGCGGCGCGGGCACGCATGAGCTCGGCGTCGAGCACGCGCGAGTCGAGCTTGAAGAGCGGCTCCCCCGCCTGGACGGTTTGACCCACGGCTTTGTAGACGTCGGTGACGACGCCCGACTCAGCCGCCGCGACGGGGATGTTGCGCGAGGCGGCTTCGATTGTTCCCGCGGCGGCGATGCCGCGGGCGTAGGGGTTGATCGAGGGCGGGGCGGCGGGAGGGGGGACGATCTGCTGCTGCTGGCCCTCGGTGGAGACGGCGTAGAAGGCGAGGGTCAGGCCCGAGATGGCGATGAGGATGGTGATGTACTTGATCATGGGGTGAGCCTGAAAGTGGGAGAGCGGTCAGCTCTTGAAGACCATCGCCGGTTCCATGCGAAGGACCGAGCGGAGGGAGAGGATGCTGCCGATGGCGATGCAAATGGCGGTTGCGACCAGCGAGCCCAGCAGCAGCCACCAGGGGAAGACGACGGCGAGTTCTGTGCCGGGCCTGCGTGAGACGAGAGCGAAGAACCCGGTGAGGCCGACACCGACGCCGAAGCCGATGAGCCCAACCCACGCGGCTTGCAAGAGGACCATGCGCGCGAGGGTGAGGTTTGAGCAGCCCATGGCCTTGAGCACGGCGTAATAGCGGCTGTTTTCGACGGTGAACTGGTAGAAGACGGTGGAGGAGACCGCGAGGCCGACGATAGCGCCGAGGAGAACGGTGATGCCGAAGTTGATGCCGATGCCGGTTTCGTTGAGGATGAAGCTGACGGTTTTGTCGCGCATCTGATCGGGGGTGAAGGCGGCGAGATCAGGCAGTGAGGAGATGGCCTGCTGGACTTGTTTCACGTCGAAGCCGGGCTTCACGCGGACGAGGATGTAGGTCATCGAGTTGCGACCGAGCGGCACGAAGGTGACGGCCTGTTCGAACGTGGTGTAGAGCAGCGCGGGGGAGTCGAAGCCCGACTTGGCCCGGCAGTAACCCACGACGACGGCGCGGCGGTCGTTGAGCTTCAGTTCGTCGCCGATCTTGACGTTCTCGAGCTTGGCGCGGGCGGACTCTTCGACAAAGACGGCGCCGTCGATCTTGAGGTCTTCGAGGCGGCCTTCGAGGATCTCGGGCGGCTGGCCGACCATGGTGGTGCGATCGACGCCGACGAGGTTGACGAATCGCTGGTTGCCCGAGGGGAGGTCGCAGTTGACGCGGGCGTTGAAGAACGGCTCGGCCCATTCGACACCCGGGACCGAGCGCACGCGGAAGAGGTCGGCATCAGCGAGCGGGCGGGTTTCACTCACCCAGCGGACGAAGGGATCGCCGACCCAGAGGTCGGGCTGGTTGACGTTCTGAAGCGGGCCGGTAGCGCGGACGAGCAAGCCCAGGAAGATTGCGCCCTGCTGACTGATCAGCAGCACGGCGAAGGACAGCCCGACCACGAGTGCGAGGTACTTCGGGCGGTCGCCGAGCAACATGCGGAGGGCGATTCGGAGCATGATCGGGAAGAGCGTAGCGACGCGGTGGGGGCGTCAGCGGCGGAGCGGCTGAGGGTTTGAACAGATTGACAGACTCGCAACGCGATGAACGGCGCGTGCTGAAGGGTGCGCAGCGGCTTTGGAGTTGATTGTGCGAACGACCCCGGGGGACAGGCCGCGGACGCGGAGGGGATGACGCGGCGGACCTGTCAAAGCCACTTCAGGGATTTGAACCCTGGACCTACGCTTTACGAAAGCGTCGCTCTACCGCTGAGCTAAAGTGGCGGCGAGGAGAAGTATCGGCGCTCTATTGGGCAATTTCCACCCGGCGGGGGTCTTCTGGTGCGGGGTCGAGCGGACGAGGCCGAATGTGCGGCAGAAGCCGCGGATGCCCCCCACTGCCGGGGTTGTTCAGCGCACGAGGGTGGGTGAATCGCCCGGATGTTCGTCTTTTTCACGGTTGATGTGCGTGCCGCGGTGAAGGTGCCGGGGGATTGATGATCACTTCTCGGACTTCTTTGTGCGCGGAGATTTGGGCTTTTTCACCTCGGGCTCGGTTGCGTCGGCGGCGGGTGGAGCGTCGGGGACTTCGGGCTCGGGTTTCAGCCGGTCGAGCAGGAGGGTGCAGAGGCCCGTGTGGCGTGAGCTGGTGGATGGGGCCCAATCGCCCGAGAGGATGCCGCGGATGACCTTGGCGATGGCTTTGTCGATCTTTGTGTGATTGATGGCGGAGAGATCGATGGTGCCGCGGAGGCCTTCGTGGAGGATCCAGTACTCGGCCGAGCCTTGGACGTGACCGTTCTCGCTGAGGTCATCGGGGAAGAGCTGGTCGAGGGCCTTGGCGTAGAGCCCGAGCTGGAGGTCGTCGTCCTTGGGGTTGATCAGCGACTGCCAGCGTGCGCCGGACTTGTAATCGATGATGCGGTAGCGCGGAGAGCCGTCGGCGGCGTCTTCGCGGTCGATGCGGTCGATCTTCACGTCGATGGTGTGGACGTGCCCGTCGAGAGCGAAGGGGATTGTCGCGGCGCGTTCGAGCTCGAGGATGTGCGCGTTGTCGTCGTGCAGGCGGGTGAAGAGCGTGCGAAGCTGGCCTTCGAGCTGCGTGAGCTCGTCGCGGTCCGGGGCGTGGCCCTTCGGGACGCTGCGGAGGAACTCACCCCTGGCGATGGCGATCAGGCGTTCGAGCGTTGGCCTTTGCGAGCCTTCGTTGTCGGCTTCGGTCCAGGCGCGGTAGAAACGCTCAAGGGCGGCGTGCGCGACAGTGCCCAGCATCGTCTTGACGCTCTCGGCCTCGGGCATCCCCAGCACGTAGCGCAGGAAATAGCACATCGGGCAGCGGTTGTACGCGTCGAGCTTTGAATAGCTCAACCTCAGCGGCGGCGTCGGACGCTGCAAAACCAGACCCGGGGTTGAGAAGAGCTCGCCAACACTCGCGGCGCGCCCGGCGTGCAGCAGATCGCTCGGCGACTCCATCGCCGCCTGCGCCCGCACAACCACCGCGGCGATGCTGGGATGTTCCGCCGCCCACGGCGGGACCTTGCCCACGGTCAGGTCGTTCAGAGCCGCGATCTTCGCGGCAGCCTGCGTGAGACGCTCGGCAACTTCGCGAAGCTCCTCGGCGCTGCGATTCGGTTCGTCGATAGCGTTCAGGGCATCGGCGGCCTCGCGCCGGGCCTCGTGCTTCAGGCGTTCGACGACCTCGCGTTGGGTCTGAGCACGCTCGCGTGCGATGCTCCATTCGTCGGCGGGGATCATCGACGCCGAGCGCAGGGCTTCGTCCTCGGTGAACCGCAGCACCGAGTTCTTCGCGGGCTCGTCGAGGGTCAGCTCGTCGAAGTAGTTCGTGCCCTTTGAGCGGCTCTTGTTCACCTTGGCAAGCACCACCAGGCGTCGCTTGGCACGCGTACAGGCGACATAGAACAGTCGGCGTTCTTCGTCAGCGCGGGCGTGGGCCTTCTCTTCGGGTGTGCGTGCATCGAGAAAGCCGTGCGGTTCTTCGATCGGCGTGGGGTCGGGCTTTCGGTTCTTGGGCCAACTGTTGTTCGGGTGGACGCCCGGGACGAAGACGGTGTCAAACTCCAGCCCTTTCGCGGCGTGCGCGGTCATCAAAGTCACCGCGCCGCCGAGGGCGCTGACGGCGATCAACGCTTCGTCGTCGGCTTCGTCCTGATTCTCAGAGGCGTCGACTTCACGCGGGGCGGCGCGATCGTCGTCGTCGTCGTCGTTCGGATCGGCGGCGATCTCGTCGCTCTTGAGGATGTCGCCCGCATAGTCACGCATGAACTCGCTCAGCCCGCCGGGGGATTCGAGGCGTTCCTGTCGGGCGGCGACGAACCGAAGCAGCGCGACGATAGCGCTCACGCGACGCGCACGCTCGCGCGCTGGGAGGATCTCGGTTGAAGCGACGGAACTGGCGTGGATGATCCGTCGGACCATCTCGCTGGCGCTCTGCGTCAGACACTCGGCGCGGAGGGCCAGGATCTGTTGGCAGATCGGCGCGAGCGCCGCGGGCGCTTCGGGCTGCTGGGTCATCCAGGGCAGAAACTCGCCCGGGTCCGGGTTCGCCTCGGCGTCGATGGCGTGCAGGCTGCGCAGTCGCTCGTAGAGCTGGACGAGTCGCAGCACCACCTCGCCGGGCATCGAGACCGGCGCGCTGACGAGAAGGCTGATGACGTTGCTCCAGTTGCGCTCATCGAGAATCGCGTGGACCCACGCGAGGATGACCCGCACGGCGGGGTTGTTCAGCTTGCCCGGTGCTTTCAGACGACGGATCGGGATGCCTTCGAGTTCGAGCGCCGCCGCGACGCGTGAGAGCTGCGTGTGCGTGCGCGCTACCACCGCGTAGTCGTTCAGCGTTTTTGCAACGCCGGCACGCTGATCGGCGCGGATGATCGCGGCGATGACCGCGCCGGCGTTGGCATCGGCGGTCAATCCCACCGCTTCGACGCGGCCTTCGAGTTGCTCCTTCGTGCGTTTCTCATCCGGCGCTTCGCACTGGCGAACGGTCTTCGTCGGATCAAATCGGTGCCCGGCGAGAGCGATGGCGGCATTGGAGACCGCGATGATCCGCCTCCCTGAGCGGTAGTTCTCTTCAAGACGCACCTTCGTGTGCGCGGGGTATCGGCTCGCGAAGGTATCGAACGGGCGGTCGTCGGCACCGCGGAAGGCGTAGATCGATTGGTCGTCGTCGCCCACCACGCAGACATCGGTGGTCGCGCTCGGCGGCATCAGCAGGCTCAGCAGCTCGATCTGCGAGCGGTTCATGTCCTGAAACTCGTCGACGACGCAGTGACGCAGCTCGCTGCGCACGATCGCGGCGGCCTTGGCGTGAGAACGCAGCAGGCGGATCGGCAGCGTGATCAGGTCGCTGTAGGTCAGCGTGCCGCGGTCGATGCAGCGCCGCGTCGATTCGTCGTAGAGTGCCGCGGCGTCGGCGAAGTCGCCGGCCTTTGCACGAAGTCCCTGACGCTCGGCGGGCTTCATCTCCGTGTCGACCTCGATGCGCTCAAGCCAGCGCTGCGCTTCGATCACCGCGCTGGCGGGATCGACGGCGTGGTTGGAGAGGTGATCGAAGAGCCGGGCGCAGTGCAGCGCGGTGGTCTCGATGCCCCGCGCGCTCGAGTCCTTAAAGAGCTTCTTCTCGCGGATGATCTCCATCAGCAGCCGGCGGTGTTGCACAGCGTCGACCAGGTCGATCCGCGGCGGCAGGCCCAGCAGATCGCTGAATCGCCGGAGCATCACCATGCCGAGGCCGTGGAACGTGTGGACCTGCACCGCGGCGGCGACGGCGGCGCCGCGACCGCTCGGAAGGGCCTTGTGCAGCTCTTCGCTCAGACGGTTCTGCATCTCCTGCGTGGCCTTCACCGTGAAGGTCACCGCGAGGATCGAATCGGGCTTCGCCCCACGCGCGATGATCTGGTGAGCGATGCGGTTGATGATCACGCGCGTCTTGCCCGTCCCCGGGCCCGCGAGGACGATCAGCGCACCGCCCGCGCCCGCGTCGTGCAGCACCGCCTGCCTTTGTGCGGCGTTCAGCTTGCCCAGCAAATCGTGCACGGCGTCACTCCCCATGGCTACGCGACTCCCCAAGGCTTCACGGTGCGTGCGGCGACAGCGGGGCGTTGGCCCACGCTCATTCGCTCAGCGGATCGGGGCGGAAGAGCTTGGTCTCCAGGGCCCACTGCTTTTCGGTGAAGTTGCCGCCGAGGTCGGCGATGAAATCGCGGTCGGGCCTGGCGGCGGCGAGCGCGATGAAGCACCGCGCGTCGAGGTTGTCCAGCAGGCTCACGAGGATCGCCTCGGGGGTTGAAGGGAACTTCGCGGCGCCGAACTCGGGCTGTCCGTGGTGGCTGAGGATGATGTGCTGCAGCACCATCACGCTGTGCTTGGGCAGGCGCTGACCCGTGGAGCGCATGACCATCTGGGCGCGATCGTGGAGCATGATGGCGCCGTCGACGATGTGCCCGATGAGCTCGCCGCGGTCGGTGTAGCCGAAGGCGCGGTCGTAGACGAGTTCGCGCGTTTTGCCCAGATCGTGCAGGAAGAGGCCCATCATCACCACGTCGCGGTTGATCTTCGGATACAGCGGGCAGACGACGTTGGCGAGCTTCACCAGTTGCAGCGTGTGCTCGAGCAGACCGCCCAGATACGCGTGGTGCATCTGCTTGGCGGCGGGGCAGATCTTGAAGGCGTTCATCAGCGGCTCGTCGTCGAGATAGACCTTCGCCAGGGCCTTCATACCCGGGTGCTGGAGGGTGTTCAAAAGAGCCGTGAGCTCCGCAAACATCTCGTCGACCGGGCGCGGCGCCACCGGCAGCAGCTCGCGCATCTCTTCGGCCGTCGGCGTGTGCGGCTCGATCACGCGGACGATGATTTGCATATCGCCCTGGTACGCCTGGGCTTCGCCCTCGACGTACACAAACCCCTCCGTCGGCAGCGAGCGGAAGTACTCCGGATCGATCGACCACATGCGGGCGGCCAGCTCGCCGGTCTTGTCCTTCAGCAGGCACTTGAGGTACGGCTTGTCGTTCTTCGTGCGCCCGAGCTGCGCGTTGGAGATGCAGAAGACGCCCTCGACGTAGTCAGAGGGCTGGTACTCGCGGATGAACTTGCGGCTCGAAACAGGCATAAACGCTCCGGTGCGAAACAGGCTCTGCGATGCGGAAAGAGTCGCCCAACGGTGCCCTTGATCGTCGCGCGATCAAGGGCGGTGCGGGGGGCATTCTAACCCGATCTCTCGCACATGCCGGTGGGGCGTGCGTGAGAGAACCGAGAAAAGCAACCGGCCCCGCGGGTCTCGCGGGGCCGGGGCGTGACTGGCTGAACCCCGGCTTTCGCCGAGGGACTGAAGCCGGATCGCGGGGCGATCAGGCGTTAGGCGCCGCCGCGGCGGGGGCGGCAGCGGCGGCCGGCGCGGGGGCCGACTCGGCGCGGAGGTTGGCCTCGATGAGCAGGTCGGCCTGGCCCTCGGCGGCCTGCATCTCCTCAAGCGTGAGGTGATCGGCGCGGACGATGAGCTGGCGGATGATCTGCTCCGAGAGGTTGAAGTTCCGCTCGATGGTGCCGAGCTTGTCGGTGGTGACGGAGAAGTAGCACAGGATGTACAGCCCGCGCTTCTGCTTGTCGATCGGGTACGCCAGCGGACGATCCCCCCACTTCTTCAGCGCGATGATCGTCGCGCCGTTGCGGGTGAGGATGTCCTTGATGTGCTCCACGGCACCCTTCAGGTCCGCGGTTGCGCCCTGGGGGAAGAGGAACATGGCTTCGTACGACACGGTGGGAACGTTCGGCATGGTGCTTTCCTTGTTTCGTGACTCGTTGGCTTGGGGGCTTTTGAAATGGTGTTGGTTTCAGTTTCGTTCGCGTCGGTTCAGGCCTTGCCGGTTGGCTTCTGCTCGCTCGCTTTGGACGGCTGAGCGGGTTTGGTTCCTTGCGGCGTGGCGCTGTTCGAGGTGTTTGCGGTGTTGGCGTCAGGCTTCGGCGTCACTTTGGCGTTGAACGTGTTCATCGCCTTGGTGATGCCGTCGCGGGTGAAGACCTCCACCGCCTGACAGAGACGGTCGAGCGCCGGTTGCAAGAGCGTCAGCTCCGCATCGGAGAATCGACCGAGGACCCAGTCGGCCGGGTCGTCGTACCCCGCGGGGGGCTGGTCGATCCCGATCCGCACGCGCGGGTACGCCTGCGTCGAAAGGGCACGCTGGATGTCGGTGAGGCCGTTGTGCCCGCCGGCGGAACCCTCGGCGCGGATGCGCAGAGAACCCAGCGGCAAGGCATAGTCATCCACCAACACCAGCACGTCGGTGGAGGGGTTGAGCTTGTAGAAGCCCACCGCCTCCGCGACGCTCGTCCCGGAGCAGTTCATGAACCGCATCGGCTTCAGCAGGACGCACTTATCCCCGGCGACGGAGGCCTCGATGACCTCGCCGCCGAAACGTTGCCGCTTGCCGGCCTCCCGGGCGAACAGCCGCGCAAGGCGGTCGATCGCCAGGAAACCGGCGTTGTGACGTGTGCGTTCGTACTGGGTGCCCGGGTTGCCCAGGCCCACGATGAGTTTCATGTGACGCTGACCGGTGTCCTTTCTTCCAATCCCGCGGTGCCTGCGTGTTTTTTGAACTCGCAGGCACGCGCGGGGGATGCGAACCGAGTCGATCTCGAATCGACGCGAACGGGTGATTACTTCTTGGCGGCGGGCTTGGCAGCGGCGGCGCCCGCGGCGGGCTTCGCACCACCGGCCGGGGCCTTGCCCTCGGCGGCGGCCTTCTCCAGACGCTCCTTCTCGCCGATGACTTCCGGGGCGGTCGCTTCGGCGCCGACCGCGGCGGCCTCGGCAACAACCTCTTCCTTCGCCTCGACGATCTGCGCGATGATCGAGTGCGGGTCCGTCAGCAGCTTCATGTCCTTCATCGGCAGCGCGACCTTGTCCGCCGTGATCGACTGGTTCAGCTCCAGCCCCGAGATATCCAGCGTGATCACGTCGGGCAGATCCGCGACGCGGCACTCAATCTCGATCTCGTTGGTCGGGTGCATGAGGATCGCGCCGGCGATCTTCAGCCCGATCGCCTCGCCGCGGAGCTCAACGTGGACCTTGGTCTTGACACGCTCGTTCAGGTCGACGCGCGCAAAGTCCGCGTGGACGATCGTGTCGCCCAGATAGTCGAACTGCACTTCCTTCAGCAGCATGACCTGACCGGCCGTCTCCCCGCCCATCTCAAGGCGGAAGACCTTTTCGCCCTTCTCGATGTGGTCGACGGTGTCTTTGCCCTCGAAGTCCACCGCCACCGGGGCCTGCCCGTGGCCGTAGATCACGCCGGGGAGCTTGCCCGCGGCGCGGCTGCGGGCCGCGTACCGCGAGCCGAGCCGTTCACGCTTCGTTGCCTTCAGAATCGGTGCCTTCTCGTGCATGTGTTTCTCCTCAAACCAGAAAAAAGTGGTGCTTGGTTTCTGAACGTTTGAACTTCACTCAACTCAACGGGTCAATCGGCTTCAGCGTTTGGTCCCCGAGCTCTTCTTGAACAGGGCGCTGATGGACTGGTTCTTGTGGATGCGGTCGATCGCCTCGCCCAGCAGTTCACCCACGCTGAGCACTTCGAGCTTGCCCCGGCAGGGGTCCAGCCGCGGACCGTCGGGGATCGTGTCGGTCACGATGATCTTGCTGATGGGCGAAGCCGCCAGACGCTCGCCGGCCTTACCCGCGAAGACCGCGTGCGTTGCCGCGGCGATGACTTCCTTCGCGCCGCGGCGCATCAGCAGCTCCGCCGCCTCGCACAGCGTGCCGCCGGTGGAGATCATGTCGTCGACCATCAGCACGGTCTTGCCCTTCACCTCGCCGATGATGTTGTCGGTGATCACCTCGGAGCCCGAGACGCGACGCTTGTTGATGATCGCCAGATCTCCACCCAGCGCCACGGCGAAGCTCTCCGCAACCTTCACGTTGCCCAGGTCCGGGCTCACCAGGCACAGGTTGCTCAGCTCGTTGCGCTTCCGCAGGAAGTACTCAACCAGCACGGGGCTGGCGGTGAGGTGGTCGACCTGGATATCGAAGAAGCCCTGAATCTGCGCCGCGTGCAGGTCGATCGCCAGCACGCGGTCGGCCCGGGCGCTGGTGATGAGGTTCGCAACCAGCTTCGCGGTGATCGGCACGCGCCCCTCGTCCTTGCGGTCCTGTCGGGCGTAGCCGAAGTACGGGATCACCGCCGTCACGCGCCGGGCGCTGGCGCGCTTGAGACAGTCGATGAAGATCAGCAGCTCCATCAGGTTCTCGTTCACGGGCGAGCACGTCGACAGCACGACAAAGCAGTCGCGCCCGCGCACGTCGTCCTCGAGCTTCACGAGCGTTTCCGTGTCCGGGAACGTCTCGATCCGCGCCTGACCCAGCGGCATCTTCAGGTGGTCGCACATCCGCTTGGCGAGCGATGCGCTCGCCCGCCCGCAGAAGATCTTCATGTCGGCCGTATTCGGTCCCGGGCTCATCGTGCACCCCCCATCGCGTTGCCGCGTTTGCGATAGATCGCGTCAACTTCCGCGAGCTGCTCGGGCGTGTTGATGCTCAGCACATCCTCGGGAGGCACCGCGTCGATCACCTCGACGCCCTGCTTCTCCGACAGCATCATCGCCGGCACGTCGGTGATGTAGTACTCGCCCGAAACCTCGTTCCGCTTCACACGCGCCAGCGTCGAGAACATCTTCGCCAGGTCGAAGCAGTAATAGCTCGGGTTCACCTCGCGGATGGCGAGCTGATCGGGCGTGCACTCCTTGTGCTCGACGATCTTGCTGAGCTTCCCCGACGCGTCGCGGACGATCCGCCCGTACCCGGTCGGGTCGGCGATCACGCTCGTCGCCAGCGTCGCCCCCGCGCCGCTCTTGCGGTGCAGCGACAGAAGCTGCTTCAGTGTCGCCCCGCGGATCAGCGGGCCGTCGCCCGCGAGAACAAACACATCCCGCGCCGGCGCGCCGGGCTTCAGGTCGTCGGCGAAGCACTTCTCCGCACACCGCACCGCGTGCCCGGTGCCGAGCTGCTCGTCCTGAATCGCGTATTCGATCCCCGCCACCCAGCTCTTGGGCTGCTTCGCCACCGCCTCATAGACCAGCTCGCGCTTGTACCCCACCACCAGCACCACCCGCTGACACCCCGCCTCTCGGCAGGCATCCACCACCGCGCACACCATCGGCCGCCCGCCCACCTCGTGCAGAACCTTGGGCAGGTCGCTGCGCATGCGCGTGCCCTTGCCCGCGGCGAGGATGATCGCCGTCGGCGGCAGCATCGGTCGGTTGGCGTTGTTCGCGGAGGTGCTGGCGGTGGTGCTGGACATATGCGTGCGTCAGTGCACGCCCGGTCAACTGAACTTCACGAGGCGGGGATGGTGTCCGTCGCGAGCGACCTTCACTTCACTTCTTCCATCGACCGTTCCGCCGCGACGTGCGTTCTACGCACCGGGCAAATCGATCCGAGAAAGGAAGCTGGCCGACCTGGATTCGAACCAGGACAAGCAGAACCAAAATCTGCTGTGCTACCGTTACACCATCGGCCAGTATCGCGAAGCCTGAACTTCTCGCCCGACGATCTTTCGATCGGTTTTCAGGGGCCTCGTTGACCGAGCAGCGCTGATGAGCCTCCGTCTGCGAACCCCGGATGGAGGCGGGGTTCTTGGGTGCGTGTCGCCGTCGCGTGACGCGACCGGGACTCCGCACCAGCACTGATCGACGTTCGATCAATGCCCGCAGAACCAGGCCGCGGCGAGTCACCCGGCGTCCTTTTCACGCACGGGTTGAGGGCGGGACCTCCGATCAGCCGCGATCCGGAGACCCCTGACCGCGCCTCGGCATGCTGAAAACCATCCAGCACGCGTCCGTCACGGTCGGCCCTTGGGGGAGGAACAATAGAACCCCTGCCCACACCGGTCAAAGCCCGTTTCACTTCCTTCATCCAACCAAACCCCAATCAAATGCCTCCGCCAACCAACGAAAAACCCCCAGCGAGAGGTCGCCGGGGGTTCATATTCACATCACATCGATTCAGCGCCCGGCTCAAGACGTTCCCGCCCGCGTGTCGTCGCGTCCTTCACCGCAGCGCCGACGCTCAACCAAGCTTAAAGCTCGAAACCAGCTCGCGCAGGTGCGCCGACTTCTTGCTCAACTCCTCGGCCGCCGTCGCCGACTCCGTCGCGCCCTTCGCGTTCTCCTGCACCACGCGTGAGACCGATTCAGTCGACCGCCCGATCTGCTCGGTGGCGGTGCCCTGCTCTCTCGACGCCGCCGCGATGCGGGCCACAAGCTCCGCCGTCTGCGAGGCGTTCTGCACGATGGACTTCATGTTGCCGCCGGCGGCGCGGGCACGCTCGGTTCCCGCGGCCACCGTCTTCACGCCGTTCTCGATGCCCCCCACCGCCTTGGTGGTCTGATCGCGGATCAGGCTGATGCTGCGGCCGATCTCCTCGGTCGCCTTCGTCGTCCGGTCGGCCAGCTTGCGGACCTCGTCGGCAACCACCGCGAACCCGCGCCCATGCTCACCCGCACGCGCCGCTTCGATCGCCGCGTTCAGCGCCAAGAGGTTCGTCTGCTCCGCGATGTCATTGATCACGCTGACGATCTGACCGATCTCTTCGCCGCGCCGGCCGAGGTCTGTCACGATGTCCGCCACCGATTGCACGCTCTGACGGATCCCGTCGATGTCCGAGATGGTCTTCTTCACCGCCTCGTCACCCTGACCCGCCAGCAACCCGCTCTGCTGCGCCGAGCCACTGACCGATTCCGCCTGCTGCGAAACCTCGCCCACCGAGGCCGAAAGCTCGCTCACGGCCGCGACAATCTGGTTCACCTGCTTCGACTGCTCGTCAATACCCGCGGAGAACTGCGTCGACGCCGCGGCGATCCGCGACGAGCCCGTCGCCACGTCGTCGGTCGCCTGCGCCACGCGGCGCAGCACCCCGGCGATCTTCGCAACAAAGTGGTTGAACGCGCGGGCCAGCTCGCCAAGCTCGTCGTTTCGGCTCTCGTCGACGGTCTGCGTCAGGTCCCCGTCGCCGTTGGCGATCATGTCCATGCGGTGCACCACCGAGCGCAGCGGCTTCACCACCGAACGCGTCACCAGATACGCCACCAGAACGCCCGACACGCTGGCGATCACCAGCATCAACGTCATCGCGTTGGTCTGCGCACCGAGAAGATCCGACACGCGCTGCTTCGCCGCCGCCACCGCCTGGTCAGTTTCCGAAGCGATGCTCGCCACCTGCTGCTGCAACTGCGAAGCGATCTCCCGCGAGCTCTTCTCCGCCTGCGTCACGGCCTTGTCCGCCGCAAGCACCGCGTCCACGCCGCTCTTGTAGTCCGCAAGCAGCGCGTTCATCTTCTTCTTCACGTCCTCCTCAAGCCCCAGCTGCTCCATCTTCGCCGAGAACTCTTTCACCCGCTCGCCGACCTGCGTGACATACTTCTCGTCGCGACGCAGGAAATAGTCCTTCTCGTGCCGCCGGCACATCAGCAGCAGGATCGTCAGCTCGTTCTGCTTCCGCGCTTTCGCCTCGGTCTCCACCGCGTGCACGGCCGCACGCAGCTTCCCCTGAACACCCAGCTCCTCATTGAACCCGCGTTGCTCGGCGGCCTTCGCCAGCTCCCCCACCGCACGCTCGTACAACCCCAGTTGCTCGGTCGCGTTGATCACAGTCTGCTTCTGCGTCTCGCTGCGAACAACGCCCCCCAGCGTTTGCAACGAGCCGCGGAGCGACTCGATGGTCTTGAGAATCTCATCGCGACCCGCCGCGGAAGGCTTGGTCATGAACGACGCGACCCGTGCCTCGGCCTGATAGACCACGGCCTTCGATGCCTGTGCCGCGTTCAACGCCGAAAGATCGCTCTCGGTCATTTGCACGGTGGCCTTGCGCACACCCGACGACACCACCACCCCCAGCACGCACGCCCCGACGACAAAGGCGAGCACCATCCCGAACCCGAAGTACAGACGAGTGCCGATACTGAGTTTCATTCTTCAGAACTCCAAAGAGGCCGGACTTCCGACGATCACGTGTTGACCGTTCAATCGCGGAACGAAAGCCCGGGCTTCCACGAGATCGGCTTTCACGTTCGTTCGGCAAGTTGTGAAGCCGACACAAACACGCCTTTTTCGCCCGTTCTCCCCTACAACCGTCAGTTTCATTCCGAACGTCCGAAGAACAACCGGATAGCCGCGTCTTTTCCACACCGACGATCACCGGTTCCGGGTGTATGCGCTGGACCGATAAAATCAGCCGCGAGAGGCTTGCCCTCGCGGCCGCGCACAATCATCGATGTCCAATAGAAGGCTCGGGCGTGCTTTACTTGGCGCCCGCCACCGAGGGCACCAGCGCCCCCGCCGCCGCGGCTTTGGGCTTCAGCCCCAGCTTCGCCACCTCAAGCTGCCCTTGCCGTGCGTAATCGATCGCCTCCCCCAGGATCCGCGCACACTCCTGCGGCGCGTGGAAGCCCATCGAGTTCTCCGCGTTCATGAAGTCCGTCCGCCACTGCGCACGCCGCTGCAGCGCCCGCGCGTCGTGCAACTGCTCATCCGTCGCGCCCGCTTCCTTCGCCGCCTTGATCGCCTTGATCAGATCCACCGTGGCGATCTCGGCTCGGTCCAGCAGGTCTTTGTGCCGGGTCTGGATCGTCTCAACCCGCGCCTTGATCTCTTCGGTGTCCGAGTGGTGGCACGTCTGGCACGCCCTTGCGGTGTTCAGCATCGGGCTGCGCACTTGGTGGTCGCTGATCTTCACCGCGCCGACGCGCTGATAGGGCATGTGGCAATCGGCGCACGACACGCCGCTGCGCGCGTGAATCCCCTGCGACCAGACCTCGAACTCCGGGTGCTGCGCCTTCAGCGCCGGCGCGCCCGAGTCCTTGTGCACGAAGTCCTTGTACCCAAGCTCGTCGTAGTACGCCTCGATCTGCTCGACCTTCAAACCCTTGTGCCAGGGGTACGTCAGACGCTTTTCGTCACCCTTGAAGTAGTACTCCACGTGACACTGCGCGCACGCCATCGAACGCATCTCCTGCCGCGTCGCGTCGACGTTCGGGTCATACTCCCGCGTGCGTTCCCCCTTGCGCCACTTCTCAATGCTCGGCAAATGCGGCACCGGGTCCGTCGACTTCGCCAGCGACTTGATCCCCTCAACAAACCCCGGCTTGGTGATCCGAAGCTGCATCGACGCCGGGTCGTGACAGTCGATGCACGAGACGGGATGGTCAACAAGCGCGGTCACCTCGCCGTAGGGCTTCGCCGCCAAGACCTCCCACCCCTTGGTGATCTGCTTCATCCCGTTCTCGCTCTGCGCGGGTTCAAGGGCCGTGCCCGGTGCACCGGCCTTGAGGCCCTCGGCGCGGTACGCCACCACGTTGCTGGCATGACAGTGCAAACACGCCCCGGGCTGGGGCTTGAGCTTCACGCGGTCGGTCTCGCGCTGGTCGTGCAGCATGAAGGCGTGCCCGCGCCGCTCGCGATAGTCCAGCGCGAAGGCGTACCCGTTGAAGATCGTCTTCAGCAGCGGGTCGGTTTCGAGTTTGCTGACCGGTTTGGCGGTCTTGCCGTCGCCGATGGGCATGCTCTCGCTGCCGCCGAAGCGGGTGCGTTCGTTGTCCGCCGTGGCCTTGTACGCGTCGTAGTGGCTGGGGAAGTTCATCCCCCACTGCTTCGCGTCGGTGGTGGTCTCGTCGATCTTCGCGAGGTTGAGCACCAGGCTCTTCGCCTCGTCCTTGCGCTGCTGGATGTTCCGAGACAGGCCCATCAGCGCGAACGTGCCACCCGCCGCCGCGATCAGCACCACCCCGTAGACCGCCCACTTGACCGAGAAACCGCGTTGTGCGTTCGTTTGTATGCGTGCGTTCATGATGCCGACCTCCTCAACATGCTCTTCGTCTTGACCGTCGAAAACTCCGACGCGTTCCGTCCTGTTCACTTGATTGGTCCGTGCCCGACCCCCGCGTGACAGTGCACGCAGGAGGTCGCCTTCGCCGTCAGCGACCCGCTCTGAAAGTCTGTCCCGGTCTTCTCGCTGCGTGCGTGCGCCTGCACACCCCAGGGCCCGATGTTCCCCGCCAGTTCCTCGTGACACCGCAGGCAGTTCCGCTCCACCGTCGCCAGCGAGTCCGCCTTGATCTGGATCGGCTCGTGGAAGCTGTCGAAGGTGAACCCGTAGCTGTGCCTCGCCCCGTGCACCGCCTTCATCTGCCACTTCTCCAGCCCCCCGTGCGGCGTGTGACAGTCGTTGCAGGTCGCCGCGGCGTGGTGGCTCGATCGCGCCCAGCCATCAAACTGCTCGCGCATGACATGGCAGTTCACGCAGGCTTTCGGATCATCCGAGAGATAGCTGGTCGCCTGAGAATGGTCAAAGACAAAGATCCCCGCTCCGGCAAACGCCCCCAACGCCACCACCAGAACCAGCGCCGCCCATCGCACCTTTCCGGATCGGGTTGCCCGTCTGTGTGCGTTCACTCGCGTCGAACAAAGTCGATGATTTGTTGACCAAGAGATCATGTAAACAGCATAGGAAACGGTTATGGTCCTTGCAAGTCGTGTGGATAGCTGTCCGCAATCCGCGGGAATCGGCGTAATGGCACCGCAAAACGGCCGAATTCCGGCAGGAAAGCCCGGTACTACCCCTGATCAGCTCACAAGTTCACGACATCGAAGTCGTTCAACCGCTGTACTCTGCTTCACCTTCGGAACTGATCGGTCACCATCAACGACCGCAAAAACAAGCCAGGCCGGCGTGAAATGCCGGCCTGGCTCGTCACCTTGGAGGAGAGAAGAAGTCGTGACAGCACTGCTACGAGCCCGCACGGCGCCGGGTTCAACCGATCTGCGATGTCCCGCTCTGAATTGTGAATACCAAACAAATTCCAATCTTCTCAAACTTATCCGTCCGGCACCAGTTCAAGGGCAAGGCAGGAACAGGAAGTTGAAGAAGCAGTTGAAGTCGCCCTCATTCACCCCGTTGTTGGTGCAGGTCGCCGGGAACGCGGGAAGGGGTTCACCCGAATCGCAAGCGATGTCGCACGTGCCGCCGATGGCTTGCGGGCCCAGGCTTGCCTGATCGAAGAACCCCTGAGCGGCAAAGAAGGCGTTGTAGTCCCCCTCGTTCAAGCCGCCGTTGGGCTGGTTGCTGGGCAGCGGGTTTCCCGCGTCGTCGGCGATATCCGCAGGCTGGCACCCGAGTGGGTACGGAGCGGGGCCTTGGGTGATCTGCACGCGTGAGAGGAGCGTGGTTGCTGAGGCGCTGTTGGTGTTGTCACCGAGGAAGAGGAAACTCCGCGTCGTGTAGGGGTTGAACGGCAGGCCCGACGACGCCGCGTCGAAGGCGCTGTAGTCGCGCAGCGCCCCCACGAGCACGAACCGTCCGTCCCTGAACAGCACGTAGCGATTCTGGTGCACGGAAAGTTCGTAGCGCGCAAAGGCACCGACGGTATCGACGCCGGCGCCCTCGGCTTGCGTAAACAGCAGCGGCGCTTGCCCGCCTTCCTGGGCCCAGATCGAGCCCAGCCAGAACGAAAGCTCGATCCCCTTGCCCTGCGAGTCGATGGTGATGACGCTGAACCCGGCGCGGTTGTTCGTTGCGTGTACTTCGCTCTGAAGCCGAACGTCGAACCGCACCGTGTACCCGGAGCCCGAGTTGAGCACAGGCCAGGCGATGTTCACCGGCGAGAGCGGGATGAACGGCGGGAAAGCGACGTGCGAGAAGTACCCGCCGCGGTTGCTGTTCTCGGGGAGCGTCTGCATCCGCACGTGCGCGGGAATGCCCGGCCCGGGGTTGGAGACGAGCGTTTCGCTGCCGCCGCCGGTGCCCAGCGGGGGCAGATACGCGAGATAGCCCTGATCACCCGGGAGTGAACCGAGCGAAGCGTCGTACAGCGTCTGCGCGTGCGTTGGGCCGGCCGCGGCGAGCACGGCGAGCATGAACCCGGGCGCGACTGTTCGCGCTACCGTGCGTGCGGTCGGGAGCTTCGTTGATTGCAGCGAGCGTGGCGTGTTCACGATGCACCAAGTGTGCCGCACGGACGGCCGGTTTGCCAGCAATACGCGAGATCGAAACCGCTGGAAACCGGCGTATGCTGAATGCCATGAAGAACAGCGCACGCATCAGCCCCGGCCCGAAGTTTGTCGCACCCGGTGAAGGGTTCGTCATGCACACCCCGGGCGGGGACGCGACCGTCCTGAAGATCGCCGCGGCGGAAACGAACGACCAGTTCTCACTGAACGAGTACGTGGTCATGCCCAACGCCGGCCCGCCCCTGCACGTCCACACGCGCGAGGACGAGGCGTTCTGGATTCTCGAAGGAACCGTGACGTTCATCTGCGACGGGAAGATCATCGAAGCCCCGAAGGGCTCGTTCGTCTTCGCGCCGCGTGGCTTGCCTCACACGTTCAAGAACCGCACCAGCCTGCCGGCGAAGTTCCTGCTTTTCGTCACCCCGCCGGCGAACTTCGAGGCGTTCTATAGCCGGATCGGTGCGCCGGATGAGAACGGCCAACCGCCGGCGGAATCGCTGGTCATCGAACGCATCGGTCGCGAGGCACCGACCTTCGGGATCACGATCCTGGGCCCGAACCCGTTGTGAAGTGTGGGTAGGCACTGGGGAGCAGGCACTGGGCACTGGGCACTAGGCACTGGGCACTTGAAAAGTTGCAAACGCGCCGGCGTATGTGAGCGTTGTCACACTTTGCTCAGTTTGAAATCTCGCCGTTGGCCTGATCGCCCGCTTCGCCTTCGACCGCCGTGCTTAATTCGCTTGTCTCGGGCACGGGCGACTTCATCGCCTTCGCGGAGATCACGTCGTAGCACGTTGCCAGCAAGCCCACGAGCGGGAACTTCGCGCCGGGGATCGGGCTCGCGCCCAGTCGCCGCAGCAGCGGGTGAGAGACCGGCGGGTTGGTCGGCGCAAGGTCGAGCCGCTGCAGGCTCGTCACGCCGTGCGCATCCTCGGAAGATTCCGCACCGTCCGCGCGCGCCTGCTCGCCCGACGCAGCGCCCGCTCCTTTGCCCGGCTCGGAAAAGTTCCAGAACTGATCAACGCACGAAGTCAGGTCCGGGCTGGGCAGGTCCGTCACGCCCGGCACGTGCGGCGAGAAGGTCGGCAGCGGACGGTCGACAACGCCCAGCGTGCCCGAGTTGCCGCCCGATGCGGCGCGGGCCTGGGCGAGCGCTCGCTTCTGACGCAGACGTTCGAGCAGGTCTTCCTTCCAGAGTCCGCGCAGGCCGAAGATCAGGAACGGGTCTTGCCCCAAACGCTCGGCGACGATCGCCATGGCGCAGCAGACGTGCTTGCAGAAGGGCGTCTCGGGGACATCGCTCGCCGGTGCGTCACCCGTCGGTCGCGGGTTGATCGGGCGACCACCCGGGCCCAGCACCGACGCGGCGGCGAGCGCGTTCTGACGTCGGCATGTGCAACTGATGGCCAGGTCGCTGGGGTCCTGTGGAAAGAGCCGAAGTGCGTGAGGCCTGAAAACATCTTCAATCGCGGGCAGCACTTCGCCCGCCAGCAGGCCCGCGACGTGCTTGACTTCCTCGATCATCGTCCCCAGCACAAGCTCCCACTGCTCAAAGCTGAAGACCGGCAGGCGGATATCCACGTTGTACGGCGCGGGCAAGCGGCCCTGCACCCGCGCGACGATCTGACCCGGGCCGACGGTATTCAGCGAGCCCGGTGCGTGCGTCCCCGGCGGCGCGGGCAGCAGCAGCGTCTTCGTCTGACCAAGCCGCGCGTACGCGACGCCCTCCGCGAGCTGCTCGTTGGGGGCGTATTCCTCAAGCAGACGCATCCAGCGCTGCGCCGACCACGCGGGCGAGACCGGGCCGGCCTTGCTCGAGAGTTTCACCCCGCCGCGGACTTTCCGCGGGTTCAACGACGGCGCGGTGGGGCGCGGCACATAGCGCGGGCCCGTCGGCGTGCCCGGGGTCTGCCCCGTTTGCTCGGCATCACCCTGCACACCCTCGCCCGCATCGTCAAGACCCTCAGCGTTCAGCATCGGCTCAACGTCGGCAACGTTCAGCTCGGCTTCACTGTGTACCGAAACCTCGGCCGTCGTTTCGGGTTCGATCACGGGCTCAGAAACCATCGCCGACGTCGGCGTCGGCACGCGCGGGGGCGCTATCGCCGGCGCCAACACGAACGCAGTTCCAGCCGCAGCCGCAGCCGTTGACGCGGTGCGAGCTTCCTTCTCGAGAGCGGGTTGAACCGTCGACTCTTCGACAGATTTGACGGGCTTGGCGGGCTTGGCGGGCTTGGCGGGCTTGACGGGCTTGGCGGGCTTGGCCGATGCTTTGACCGACTCCTTCGCAGAAGGCTGGGGGGGCTTCGCGCCCACCTTGCCCGGCGGCTTCTTCGCCGGCTGGTTGGATGACGACGACGGCGGCGGTGGTGACGATCCGCCCGATGACGGTGGTTTGCGTTGGCTCACAGCGCCACCTCCTCGCCGCCAAAGTCGCTGCCGTCGATCAGGCCGATATCCCCTTCGCCCTGCTCGGCCATGCGTCCGAGCTTCGCGACGTTCTCAGCGGAGAAGTCCTTCGCCGCCAGTTCCGCCGCGAGGATCGACGACCGCTTGGAGATCTTGCCGACGGGTTCGCCCTCGCCGTCGTTTTCATCGGGTTCGATCGATTCAGGCCGAAGCATGAGCACATCGCGGAGCTGGTTGAGCGAGAGCTCGGTCAGCCACGATTCGCCCGAGCCGATGACGTTTGCCGCCAGGTCGGTCTTCTGTTCGATCATCTGGTCGATGCGTTCTTCGAGCGTGCCGGCGACGACGAACTTGTGCACCTGCACGGTCCGCGTCTGGCCGATGCGGTACGCGCGGTCGGTGGCCTGCGATTCGACCGCGGGGTTCCACCAGCGGTCGAAGTGGAAGACGTGATTCGCCGCCGTGAGGTTCAGACCCACGCCGCCGGCCTTCAGCGAAAGCACGAGGATCGGCGCCGAGCCGTCGCCCTTCTGGAAGTTGGCGACGATCTGATCGCGTTGCTGCGCGGTGGTGCCGCCGTGCAGCAGGAGCACCTCGCGGTCGAGCTCATGGCGGAGCATGTTCGCCAGCAGCACGCCCATCTGGCGGAACTGGGTGAAGACGAGGGCCTGCCCGCTGGAGGCGACAACCTCGTCGAGCATTTCCACCAGTCGCACGCACTTGCCCGAGCGAGCGGGGGCGATGATCTGCTCGGTGATGGGCGTTTCGTCCTCGCCGCCGCGCGAGCGGAGGAACAGGTGCGGGTGGTTGCAGATCTGCTTGAGCTTGACGAGGCCCGCGAGGATGATCCCGCGGCGCTGGATGCCCTCGGTCGCCTCGGCCGTGGCGAGCATGCTCTTGACCGTCGATTCGTAGAGCGAGGCCTGCTCGGGTGTGAGGTAGCAGTAGTCCTTGGTCTCGACCTTCTCGGGCAGGTCGGCGATGACCGAGGGGTCGGTCTTCAGCCGGCGCAGCACGAAGGGCTGCACCAGCGACCGCAGACGCTTCGCCCGCGCGGTGTCGTGGTACCGCTCGATCGGCACCGCGAACCGCGTGCGGAACTCGTGCAGCGTCCCCAGCAGCCCGGGGTTCAAGAAGTCCATGATCGACCACAGCTCGCTGAGGCGGTTCTCGATCGGCGTGCCCGTCAGCGCCACGCGCCGCGGCGCGTTGAGCGCCCGGATCGCCTGCGTCTGCTTCGCCTGCGGGTTCTTGATGTTCTGCGCTTCGTCAAGAGCGATGCGGCGCCAGGGGATCGGCTCAAGGTGCTCTCGGTCACGATACGCCAGCGCGTAGGTGGTGATCACCAGATCGCTCTTGAGCGCCTGCTTCAGCAGCGTTTCGCCCTTGGTGCGTTCGAGCCCGTGGTGCACGAGCACCTGAAGATCCGGCGCGAAGCGGCGCGCCTCACGCAGCCAGTTGCCCACCACGCTCATCGGCACCACCAGCAGCGTCGGGCCCGCCTCGCTCGACGCGGCGCTCCCCTCCGCCTTCTCGTTCAGCAGCATCGCCAAAAACTGGATCGTCTTGCCCAGACCCATGTCGTCGGCAAGGCACGTCCCCAGCCCGAAGCGATCCAAAAACGCCAGCCACGACATCCCCTTGAGCTGGTACGGGCGCAGCGACCCGACGAACGCGCTCGGCGGCTGCAACATCGGGAGCTGCTGGTTGTTGTTCGCGTCGCCGAAGATCGCCGCCGCCCAACCCGTCACGTCCATCCCCACCACGGGCAGCCCGGTCTGACGCATGTCCGCGGCATACGCAAGACGGATCGCCTTGCCCAGCTCCATCTCGCCGCCCGGGTTCTCGCGGATGAACTTCACCGCCGCCTGCACGTCCTCGGGTCGAACCTCGACCCAGCGCCCGCCGATCATCACCAGCGGCGTGCGTGCGCTGGCGAGCTTTTCAAAGTCCGAGAGGCTCAAAACCGTGTCGCCCAGCGAGACCTGCCAGTGGTAGTTCACCAGCGTCCCCAGCCCGACGCGCGACCCCGCCGCCGACGCACCCGCGAGGTTGCCCTGTTCATCGAGCGCCGAATCGATCCGCAGCCGAACACCCAGCCGCGACGAGGGCGAATCCCACCACGCCGGCGCTTGCACGCCGTAGCCCTGCTCGATGAGCAGCGGGCGGATCTCGCGCAAAAACTCGTACGCCTGCGAGGTGTTGAGGCTCAGCGTCGTCGGCTCGCTCTGCGCCATCGCGCTCTCAAGCAGCTTGTACACCCGCGCCGCCCGCGCAAGCTCCGAAAGCAGCAGCTCCTGCGGCTTGTCCACGCGCAGCGTGTCGACCATTGCGCTGTCGCTGGGCAACAGCCAGACCTCCTGCGCGTCGAGCATGATCGACGGGTCTTCGATCGATTGCAGATGCAGCGAGAGTTGCCACGTGAGCCCCGGGCCCGGCGCTTCCAGATCGTGCAACCCGCCCAGGTCCAGCGGCTCGCCAAGGCGAAGACACAGCCGCCAGGCCGAAGAAGGCCCGCGCTCTTGCAGTGTGGAGATCCACCCGCGCACGCGCTTGAGCAGATCGGGGCGCTTCTCCGCCGGGCATTTGATCTGCGATTGATCGCCGAGCAGGCCCGTCAGCCACGCGACGTGATTGTCGGCGCTCTCGTCGCGACCTTCGATGGTCTCGTGCATCGCGTCGGCGATCAACGCCGCCCGGCACAGCGCATCGCCCACGCGGATCAGGAAGTCTTCAACGGTTGCCCAAAGGTTGTGCTCCAGCACATCGATCCCCGCGCGGGCCGAGGGGGGCATGACGCCCAGCAAGATCCGCAGCCGCTGGGCCGAGGCTTCGTCCGCGGGCCAGGGCTGCCAAAGCCCGCGCAGTGCGCCGCTGGGGTCCTGCATGAGCATCGGCACCACGCGCTGCTGCGCCGCCAGCCACCGCACGTACCGCCCGAGCAGCGCGTAGAACTCAAAGTCCTCCGCCAGCGCCAACTCCAAACGCTCGGCGTGCGCTTCCGCGCCCGACTCCATCACTTCAAGAACTTCCAGCACGCGCCCGGCCTCAACCCTCACCGCGCCGACGCGAAAGGCCGACACCGCAACCGCGTGCCCGTCCTCGCTCGATACATGCCCGCTCGCGTGCGCCAAATGAGGCGACATCAGCGGCACCGCACGCCCCTGAGCCGCCGAACCATCCGCACCCGCACCCGCGCCCACCGCCTCAAGGACCACACCCGGCAGCGCCAGCGCTATGCCCGCCTCGCGCGAGATCGCATCCTCATCAACCCCCAACGAAACCAACGCCGACTTCACCGAGACCGCGCTCATCGCCCGCGGATGGATCGGTCGCGCGTCCTGCCCGTTCGCCTCACCGCTGAATGCAACAGCCTCGACCGGCTCGCCGGATTCTCCCCACACGTGCAGAGCACCCTCACACCACACCGCATGCAGCACGTGCTTGAGCATCCTGCCTCGCAGCCCCTCTGCCCCCCCACCACCATCACCACATCACTCCGTCCGCCCGATGCACAAGGACCTCCCTCGCGACCGAACAAACGACCGGCTTGAACTTCGATTCCCGACCGTCACCCACCACCAACACCGAAAAACTCGATCCGATCAATGAGGGCGCAGGGACTCGAACCCTGGACCTACGGCTTAAAAGGCCGCTGCTCTACCAACTGAGCTACGCCCTCGGACTCTCTCGGATGAACCACCACGACCCCCGCTGCCCGCATCTCTGCGCGCACGAGGATCGTCGGAACACATCCGAAGCGCATCGTAGAACCCATATCACCCCGCGGAAAGCCCACGCACCGTTCTTTCACGCACCATCGGCGTTTTCCCTGATCCGCAGGCCCTTCAGTCTTCTCGCCCCAAAACTCCCCCACACCCCTCACCGATCTTCAGCCACGCACTCAGCCGCAGATCCGTTGGTCTTGAACCAACCCCAACAGCATCTCCGCGTGCCGATCGCTCGCACCCGCGTGCATCCGAATGCACGCCCGCGCGTTCGCGGCCATCGTCGCACACGCCGAGCGATTCCGCAGCAACTCCTCGATCTTCGTGCGAAGCTGCCCCGGATGAACCACGCTGATGGCCTGCTTCGCCTTCAGCTCATCAACGATCGTCTGAAAGTTCGCGTAGTTCGGCCCGACAATCACCGCCTTGCCCAATCCCGCGGGCTCCAGCGGATCCGACGCGCCGAGCTTCACAAAGCTCCGCCCGATGACCACCAGGTCCGCCAGCGCGTACGCCTGACGCAGTTCGCCCAGCGTGTCGAGCAGGAACCGATCGGTGTGCGCCCGCGATGTGCCGCTGGCACGTTTCACGCTCGCACCCACGCCGGCGTTGCCACGCTTCTGCGACCGGCGCACGCACATGGGCATGTCCGCCGCCGCCCGATCGAACCGCTCGGGCTTGCGCGGCGCGCACAGCAACTGCACCCCGGTTGGGCACGCGTCGCTGATAAGTTTCTCTTCACCTTCAGCGGTCGAGCCCGCGACGATCAGCGGGCGATTCGGGTCGATCCCCAGCTCCGCCGCCAGTTCCGAAGCGCCCTTCACCAGCGCCGCTCCGCCCCGCCCGTGCGCCATGCTCAGCGATTCCTCACCGCCCTGCGCGATCAGTTCATTCAGTGCACCCAGAGCCGAGTCCCACTTCATCGAACCCGTCACGCTCAACCGCTGCGGGCTCACGCCCATCGCCGCGAACCGCTTCGCGTACGTCTCGTCCTGCGCACCGACCTTCGATAGCCGCCTGAACGTCGCCCCCAGCACCGGCTTCAACTTTGTATACCCCGCGAACGACTTCGCCGACAGCCGCCCGTTGATCACCGCCACCGGCACGCCCCGCGCCTGGCACGCCCTCACAAAGTTCGGCCACACCTCCAGCTCCACCAGCCCCACCACATCGGGCCTCACCGCATCCAAAAACCGCTTCACGCTCCACGAAAAATCCAGCGGGTACCGCACGATCGGGCACAACTCACCGAACAGCTTCTTCGCGCGGGCCGTGCCCGTGTCCGTCGTCGTCGCGACCACCACCTCCGCCCGCGGCAGCAACTTGGGCACCAGCGTCGAAAGCGCACTGACCTCCCCCACACTCACCGCGTGCAGCAAAACCCTCGGCCTGTTCGCATCACCCTTCTCCCCCAACGCCGGCGCATGCCCAAGCCGCTCGCGCCAACCCTCGCGCCCCTTCCGAGCCCAGATCGGCGACAACGCCAGGGCCCCCACGCAGTATGCGGCATCAAAAAGGTTCATCATGGTTCGCGCCCGCACCGACCCGGCGCGGGCGCGTCGATGGTAGCGCCACCGCCAACCACACCCACGCACCCCGCACACACTTGTGCTCCGCCAACGCTCTCCGCAAGAACTGGTGACCACCACACACAGGCACCAGCGACGCCAAGCACAGGTGGAGCTTCACACCCGTGCCCGGACCATGCAGATTTTCCTCCCACGCCCTTGACAGAACGACGGGGGCACGATAATCTATAGGAGTCCTATATACTTTCCAAAGCGATCCTTGAGCACCCAGCCCAACAAACACGACCAGCTCGCAACAGGCCTTGCCAAGCTTGGCCTGGTCATACGCCAGCACGCCTGGGCCTCGGGCGAGCACACGGGCCTGACCCCCACCCAAGGGCAAGTGCTCGCGACCTTGCTCGCCCGCGGCGGCGCAGGCATGAGCGTGTCGGCCCTGGCCCGCGAACTGGCCGTGACTCAACCCACCGTCAGCGACGCGATCGCCGCGCTGCACCGCAAGAAGCTGGTCACCAAAGCGCCGAGCGAAACCGACGCGCGGGTGGTGCTGGTGTCGCTCTCCGCCGCGGGCGCCCGTGCGGCCAGTTCGGGCGCACAGTGGCCCGACCAACTGCTCGCCGCGATCGACGTTCTCGACGAGCACGAGCGCGGCGTCTTTGTCCGCGGTCTACTCAAGATGATCCACGCGCTGGTCGAGAGCGGTCAGATCCCGGTCTCACGCATGTGCACCTCGTGCGTGCATTTCCGCCCGCACGCGCACGCGGGGAAGGACCGCCCCCACCACTGCGCCCTGGTCAACGCCCCGCTGGGCGAATCGAACTTGCGAGTTGACTGCCGAGAGCACGAAGGCGTTGCTCCGGATCATCGTCCAAAGCTCTGGCAGTTGTTCATCCGGGGCGAGCCCGCGTCGGGCCCGCCCACGTCATTATCAGGCTGATTTGTCCCGAGAAAAAAGGAGTCAACCATGAAGACCGCCGTGTTCTATCACGCCGGTTGCCCGGTCTGCGTGCAGGCCGAGCGCACCGTCGCCGAGTCGATCGACCGCAGCAAGTTCAAGGTGGAGATCGTCCATCTGGGCGTAGACAAGCACCGCGTGAGCGAGGCCGAGCGTGCGGGCGTGAAGTCCGTCCCCGCGCTGGTGATCGATCACACGCCGTTCCACATCAACTTCGGCGCCGCGCTGAGCGACCTGAAACGCTGACCGTCACTCGCACGCATCCACGCGCGAGCACATCTCACACCAAGGAGCACGCATGAACACAGTGACCTTCTCCGTTCTGAGCGTCGGCATTCTGGCCGCCGCGGGCATCGGTGCCGCGGTGGCACAGCCCGGCAAAGCCGCGCCGCCCGCCGCCACCGAAGCCAAACTCATCCCGGGCTACACCTACAAAACCCCCGCGGTGACCAGGAGCCCGATCACGCTCAAAGAGCTTGAGTCGCTCAAGAAGACCCTGCTCTTCACCGACGAGGACGTGAAGTACCTCCGCATGTCCAAGGCGATCCTCGCCGATCAGACCGACGCCGTGCTGGACGTGTGGTACGGCTTCGTCGGCTCGACGCCCGAACTGCTCTACTTCTTCGGGAACAAAGACACCGGCAAGCCCGAGGGCGAGTACCTCTCCCGCGTCCGCGCCCGCTTCGGACAGTGGATCCTCGACACCGCCGACGCGAACTACGACCAGGCCTGGCTCGACTATCAGCACGAGATCGCCCTGCGCCACAACAAGCTCAAGAAGAACACCACCGACGGCGCACCGAGCGTCGCGCAGGTCAACTACCGCTACATCCCCGCGCTGACGATCCCCGTCACCACGACGCTCAAGCCGTTCCTCGCGAAGAAAGGTGCCAGCAGCGAGGACGTAGAGAAGATGCACGCCGCGTGGGTCAAGGCCGTGCTGCTGCAGACGATCCTCTGGGGCCATCCCTACGTCAAAGACGGCCAGTTCTAACCCATCCGTCCGACCGATTCGATCTCACACCCCCGGGCCGCACTGGCCCGGGGGTTTTTCGTCGGTATCTCGCGTCGATCCTGATCAATGGGCAGGCCGGGACTCGAACCCGGGACCCTTCGCATGTAAAGCGAATGCTCTAGCCAGCTGAGCTACCCGCCCGAACGCCTGCATCATAGCGTCAAAGGCCACGATACCAACACGCACGAACGCCCTTGGTCGCTGCAAACCACTTTCGCCGCCGCGCCGGTTAGCACACGCGATCCTTGACCCATCCGCCCTACTCGCGCACGTAAAAGGGCCGAGCGGTCATCTCGCCGCCCGGCCCTTGCGTTGCTCATCGTTGACGATTCACGCTGCTCTTCGCACGCGCGAACCGCCTGCTGAACGGATGTTCAGCGGTCACCGGGCTTCAGGTCCGCCGTCGAGGCCGGCTTGGTCATCTGCGGGTAGATGATCACCCGGTCGTGCACCAGGAAGATGATGTCGTTCGCCCCGTCGCCCGTCGCGTCCGCGACGATCGCGTCCCGCGGCTCAAACTCCCGTGCATCACCGCCGGAGAACATCCGCGTCTCAAAGATCTTCGTCTCCGTCGCCAGCAGCAGGTTCCGCTTGCTGGTGAAGGTCAGGATCGAGCAGGTCTGGTCCTTCGCGTCGCACACAACCACGTCCAGCGCCCCGTCGCCGTTGACATCGCCGCAGGCGATCTGGTGCTCGCTGCGTTCGGCCGCGTCAGACCGGAACGCCGCGAAGCTCTCCATCTTCAGCTTGCTGCCCGCCAGGCGCACCAGCGCGAAGGCGTCGTCACCCAGGCACAGCACGCCCGACTGCTTATCACCCGCGAACGCGCCCGCGATGATCTGCCCCGCGGTGAAGCCCAGCGTCCGCACGCGCCGCGTCACGCTGCTGTTGTCCATGAACAGCAGCCGCCCGTTGCCACGGTCAGAAGCCACCAGCGTCGGCTTCCCGCCCTCGCTGGGCAGTACCGTCAGACCCACCAGCTCCGTCCCCGGGTCGCTCACGGTGATCTGGTTGACGACCTTCCAGCCGGTCTTCTCGTCATACCGGCACGCACGCACAAAGTTCTTGTCCGCGATCAGCAGCTCGCTCTTGCCGTCGTTGTCGATGTCCACCAAGGCCGTGTTGTTCGGACCCGCCGCCTGCACCAGACCGAACTGCGGCATCTGCTCGCTGGTCAGCACCACCGCCGGCTTGCCCTTCTCGCCCTTCTCACCGGCGCGGACCATGACCATCGGCTCGCCCGGCGTGAACAGCAGCAGGTCGGTCTTGCCGTCCTGATCAACGTCCGCCGCGAGCATGCTCGAAGGCGGGCGCGTCACGCCCTTGAGGTCCACCGTGGTGATGCCATCACCCTGACCCTCGCCCTTGCCCTTCGCGGAGGGCTGGTGCAGCTCGAGCGTGTGCTCGCGCTTGTTCTTCACCACCACCGCCAGCGTCCCCACGCCATCGAGCGTCACATACCCCATCGCCGCGGGCGATGCACCCGCCGTCTTCAGCGTCAGCGGCGAGGGGAAGGTCAGCTTCCGCGTCTGCGCGTCATACCGCGAAACGCCCACCGCCTTCTCCTCTTCGCTCATCACAAAGACCGTCGTCGTCTGCGCCTCGTCCCACGCCCCCGGGCCCGCGGCCGCGATCACCTTCGGCGCCTTGAACGCGCTGAACATCTCCGCGTCGCCCGGGCCCACGCCCGTCCGCTGACGATACAGGTTCAGCGTGTTCGTCTTCGCGTCCGTCGCCAGCAGGTCCGCCAGACCGTCGCCGTCGATATCGATGGTCACAACCGAACGGTCCTTGTTGTTCCCGTCCGCAAAGCCGTAGACCTCCGCGTTCGCCTCGCGCTCGCTGATGGTCCCCTCGGCCGTTTTCTCCGCTTCAATCGGCGAAGCGTTGAAGTCATAGAAGACCACCCGCCGACTCGCACGCTCGATCACGCCCAGCCCCGCGGCCTTCCGCCCCGGAAACCGCGCCGTGTCCGCATCGCGCACCGCGGGCGACTCAAACCGCAGCTCGCTGTTCAGCAAGCCGCGCTTGTCCTTGCTGGAAGGGTCCTGCTGCTGACGGAACAGACGCATCGGGCTGGCATCCTCGGGCACCACGCCCATGATGTCCATCAGCCCGTCGCCGTCGAAGTCTTCAACCAGCATCCCGGCGATCTGCCCGCCCGAGCCCAGCCGCCGCGGCTCACCCAGCGAGCCGTCCTTGTTCAGCGGGAAGACATTCACACGATCCTCGGCCATCACCACCAGCTCGGGCGCTGAGTCGCCCATCACATCCGTGATCCGCAGCATCGACTGCCGAGCCTGCAAACCCTTGATGCGGTGACGCTGCGTCTGCTTGAACGAGCCGTCGTTCTGCTGCGTGAGGATCGTGACTTCCGCCGGGCTCGTGCCGCCGACGATCAGGTCGAGCTTCCCGTCGGCGTTGACGTCAAACGCCCGCAGCGCCCCGGCCCGACCGGAGAGCGAAACTTCCTTGCGGTCATAAAACGCCGTAGGGCGGAGCTGATTGACCTTCAGGTCCTTGGTCATCTCCTCGACGGTCTTGGGGGTTTTGCGCCCCAGGTACAGCTCAACCCGCGACTTGCTGTTGTTGATCACCGCCAGGTCCGCGAGGCCGTCGCCGTTGATGTCCTGCACGATCATCGGCCCGCAGTCGCGGTCGATCACGATCGTCCGCATGGGCTCAAACCCGAAGAACGAGCTGAGCTTGGGCTGGTCGGCCACCACCACGCCCAAGGCCGACCCGGCGCACAGAGAGATCATCGCGGCGCCGGAAAGTGCATTGACAACATTCAACATGAGGAAGTTCCTTGCTGGGTCTGTCTCTCCGCAACGCGGGAGAGGAGCAGCAGTATACTTGCCCGATCGGCCCGAGTTGCTCCGCACCTCGCGGAAGCCCCGACCGACCCGGAGTTTCCTTTCATGACCACCGTCGCCACCCTGCTCAGCTCCCTCTGCGTCGCCCTCGTCAGCGCTCAGCCGGCACCCACCGCTGCGGAAAAGCCCGCCGCCGGTCCGGCCCCCGCCGCCAAGGCCCCCGCCGCTCCCGCTGCCGCTCCCGCCAAGACGGAAAAGGCCGACGCCGCCTCCGAAAAAGGCGACATCATCGCCATGACCGACGGCACCAGCCTCACCGCCCCCATCATCAAAGAAAACGCCGACACCATCTGGGTTGACCTCGCGGGGAAACCCGTAGAAATCGCCCGCTCCAAGATCAAAGAAATCACCCGCCGCGCAGCCTCCTCTTCCGTTTCTGAAGAGGATGCCAACCCCACCGGGTCCCTCTTCCGCTCTTTGCCCAACGCCGCCGCCGTCCCCGAACGCTCCCCCAAGGAGCTCGCCAAGATCCACGGCGAGGCCGTCATCATGGTCTCCACCCCCGGCGGATTGGGCTCTGGGTTCATCATCCACCCCGAAGGCTTCGCCATCACCAACGCCCACGTCATCCAGGGCGAAACCAAGCTCCGCACCACCCTCTTCCGCCTCGATACCTCCTCCGACGCGCAGAATCTGCGCCGGTTTGAGATCGACGACGTCGAGATCATCGCCGTCAATAACCACCTCGACCTCGCGCTCATCAAGATCAAGAGCCCCGACGGCAAGCCCTTCCCCACCGTCTACGTCCAGGGCGCTGAGGAACTCACCGCCGGTCAGGACGTCTTCGCCATCGGCGCCCCGCTGGGCCTCGAACGCACCCTGACCACCGGCGTCATCGCCACCACCCAGCGCAACATGGACGGGCTGACCTTCATCCAGACCACCGCCCAGATCAACCCCGGCAACTCCGGCGGCCCGCTCTTCAACACCAAGGGTGAAGTCATCGGCGTTACCAACATGAAGCTCATGTTCATGGAAGGCCTTGGCTTCGCCATCCCCGCCCGCTACGTCCGCGACTTCATCCGCAACCGCGACGCCTTCGCCTACGACAAAAACAACCCCAACTCCGGGCACAACTACAACGCTCCCCCGCCGCGCCAGAACTTCGGCAAGGCCCCGCAGCTCGACGATTCCAAGAACTAAGACCACCCGATACGGCGATATCTCAGCCTGAATGGCTGACTATCCATCCTTCGCTTCGACCGTTGATGCACCCGACGCACCAGGCTTCATCCCCTGGTGAGTCGTGCTTACCGGGGAACCCCTGACGCTCGAACGATTCGAACAAACGCTCGTTGGCGGTGTTTCCGATAGGAACGCCGGAGAACAAACTCCGGCGCAATCTGACAGAATCGCGCCTCACGCGCCTTGCACTCTCCGATCTACCTGCCTCAGATTCACCGCTTGCAGTTCCTCTTTGGGCATTCATTGCGCGCCCGAACCTGACCTTTGAAAGGACTTTTCGATGATGCGACCGTTCTTCCGTGCTGCTGCCGTCGTCTCGGCGGGGTGGCTGAGTGTGGCGAGCTGCTTCGCGGCGGCGCCGAAATCCAACATCGCCGATCTGGTTTCTCCCCAGACCGTCTACCTGATCTCGGTGGACAATGCCGCCGCGGCGAAGGAGCAGTGGGAGAAGTCCGGGCTGAGCAAGCTCTTCACCAACGACCAGTTCAAGTCCATCTTCGAGGCGATCACGGAAGAGGCAAAGAAGGCCGGCGCCGACGAGCCGAACGCGATCAAGAAGTGGCTTGACGACGCGGGGGTGAAGGTCGAGGACCTGCCCTACCCCACGGGCACCAGCGGGCTGGCGTTCGTCGGGCACGTAGACCCGAAGACCAACCTGCCCGAGCTGCGGTTTGTCGCGGTTGCGCAGTTCGGCGATCAGGCCGACAAGTTCGCCGAGGCGGTTGACAAGGTTCTCGCGGAGATGGAAAAGAAGAAGCTCGCGACCGTCACCGAACAGGAGATGGCCGGCGTGCAGGGCAAGAAGGTGGTGCTGAACAAGCCCGAGAAGCCCAAGAAGGACGAGAAGAAGGCGGGCGAGGAAGACGAGATGGACTTCGAGATGGACAGCGACCCGCGTCCGTTCGAGGAGGCCTTCTTCGCGCGTTCGGGCGAGACGTTCATCCTCGGCGCCACCGCCGACACGGTCGAATCGGTGATCGACCATCTGACGGGCAAGTCGAAGGGCGAGACGCTCTCATCGACCAAGACGTACGAGTTGGCGCGTCGCCAGCAGGCGCCGAACACCATTGCGAGCGTGACGTGGTACATCGAGCCGATCTCCGCGATGGTCAAGGACCTGAAGGGCAAACTGCCCGAGCAGAACTGGGAAAAGCCCGAGAGCAGCCTCGCGGGGATGGTCCGTTCGTTCCAGGACGAGACGGGCTCGGTGGCGTACTCGGCGCTGGGGATTTTGGGCACGAAGGCCGTGACGGCCAGCATGGCACTGGAGACCGAGACAGCGGTGGCGGAAGCGCGTCTGTCGATGCTGACGACCAACCGCGCGGGTTTGCTGACGCTGCTTGAGCCGTTCGCGGGCGTGCCCGAAGCGCCGGCGTTCGCGGGGGCCGACGCCGCGGGCCTGGCGATTGTGAAGGTGCGTTTCAACAAGATCTTCGACACGGCGCGGGAGACGCTCAAGACGATGCCCGCCGAGTCGCGTCAGCAGCTCGAACCGACGATCATGCAGGCGGAGAGCTTCGCGGGCCCGGTGCTGGCGAACCTCGGTCCTGAGGTGTATCTGGTGACCAACATCGATCAGCCTCTGGGCCCGGACAGTTCGCACTTCTTCGGTGCCGCGAAGCTCAGCGACGCCACCCCGCTGGTGAACCTGCTGACGGCCTTCGGCGCGCAGGCGGGGCTGAAGCCGCGCGAGTTCGAGGGTCACACGATCTACGACCCGCCTCAGCAGGCCTTCGGCCCGCAGATCTCGCTGGGGATCGGGCTGGGCTATCTCTTCGTCGGTTCGACGAAGGACGTCGAAAACGCGCTTCGCACCGGCGGGCGGACCGACGGCCCGCGTCTGAACACCGAAGCCCGTTTCAAGGCCGCGGGGAAGGTCACCAACCCCGAGTCCTTCGCCTTCGGGTACACGGACACGGCGCAGACGCTCAAGCAGCAGTACTGGCTGCTTCAGAACCCCGATCTGGTCTTCGAGTCGCAGATGCGCCGGTTCCGCGACATGGGGATGGACCCCGAGTCCTTCGGCATGAAGAAGCCCGAGAAGCCCAAGTGGGTTGAGAAGCTGCCGCCCGTCGAGACCGTGCTGCAGTACGTGGGCGATTCGGTCCTCGATTCGTACTGGAACGAGGACGGCCTGCAGGTCCGCTTCCGCTACCTGCGTCCGGCGAAGTGATCAGCGTTGGGTCGGCGTGGTCATCACCCGCCCGGCGCACAACGTGAGAGAACGTGAGATTCACACGAACCGACCGCGTGTACAACGCGGTCGGTTTTTCTTTTCTCGCCTCAGGCGCCCTGCGCTGCGGAAGCGCCCGAGCTCTCCGCCTGCCCGGACGACGCGACTTCGGGCGGTGTGGAGCCGCCCTGCTTCGCCATCGCCTCGCCCGCGGCATCGCCGATGGCGAAGGCCTTCAGCACGTAATGCACCGAGGCGGCGAAGAACCCGAGCACCAACCCGAAGATCACCACGACCGCTACGACTTTCAGCGGGCCGGAGGCGTCGGCCCAGAAGGTGGTGTTCATCAGGGCACGCGTGCCGACGAGCAGGACCACCACCGGGATGAACAACACCACCCCGCGGATGAGCGCACGCAGGGCCGGCTGGGGCTGACGCAGCAGCACGACCAGCGCCGAGGCCGTCGCGAGGGTCAACGCGGCGCCCTCGCGTGCGAAAAACCAGGGCTTCATGCCGAAGGAACCGAGCTTGCCGTTGACGCTGACATACCCCAGCAGTGCGCCGACGCCGACGCACGCGCTGACGCAGAGCAGCCCGATAGCGGGCCCGCCCTTGAACTTCCCCAGGGAGAGCAGAACCCCGAAGATCGCCGCGGTGAGGGTGACCAACTCGAAGCCGATGAGGAACCACAGGGGCTTGGGCTGCAAGGCCGCGGCGGCGGTGAAGGCGATTGCCGACAGACCAACGAGCGCACAAACCGCGCCGGTGGTGAGGGTGAATGCTCGACTTTGCGCGATGTCCATGGTGTGCTCTCGACGGGTCGGGAAGAACTGTGTACGTGCAAAGACTATCGGCCGTTCGAGCCCGGTTCAGCGGTCTGGTCGGGCGGAAGGTCCGCGAAGGAGGTGTAACTTCGAACGGACCGGGCAAAAGGCTTGAAGTTCGGGCCCTGCGCGGGTCGATCACTTCTCAGAGAGCGTGTTTCGGTTTGACAACCGGTGCCGACGGTGCGCCCGGAGCAGACCGACCCGTCGAGCACGCTCTTTGCTCTTCGACGACCGCGGGGCCTGTGAACGCGACGGACCGCGTTACTCGCCCTCGGCACTCTTCCGCGTCTTCGGTTGGGCTTCGCGTCAGGATCGGTTCGGATGAAGGAGTATCCATGAGCGGCATCACCTCCGGCGTCGGCGTCTTCAGCGGGATCAACCGTGAGCAGATCATCGGGCAGCTGCTCGCGATCGACGCGCGGCCGAAGAGCATCAGCCAGCGACGCATCGTCCAGCTTCAGGGCCTGCAGGCGGCGTACCTCGACGTGAACTCAAAGATCTCGGCCCTGCGCACTTCCGCCAAGGCCTTCGGGACCAACAACCTTTTCAACGCCGCCGCCACCAACAGCTCGAACCAGGACGTACTGACGGCCAAGGCCTCCGCGGGTGCGGCGCAGGGCTCGTACTCCTTCGTCGTTGATCGCCTTGTCTCCACGCAGCAGACGCTCTCCAGCGGGTTTGCCAACTCCGGGACCGACGGCATCGGCCTGACCAAGCTCACCATCGAATCCTCTCAGGCCCGCCTCGACCGCGACACCGACCTGTCGCAGCTCAACGGCGGCGCGGGGATCGCCCGCGGCAAGATCCTCGTGACGGATTCCAGCGGCGCGCAGGCCACCATCGACCTCTCGCGCGTTGGCACGGTCAACGACGTGATCTCGGCCATCAACTCCGCGACGGGCGTCCGCGTCCGCGCACGCGTCGAAGGCGATCGTTTCGTGATCCAGGACAACGCCGGCGGCGCGGGCGCCATCACCATCGCCGACGCGCCGGATTCCACCACCGCCACCAGCCTGGGGATCATCGGGACCAACGCCGGCGGCTTGATCACCGGCTCACGCGTGAACACCCTTGGCGGTCAGACGGCTTTGTCGTCGCTCAACGGCGGGCTGGGCGTGGCGATCCGCACCGAGATCTCAACCGCCGCCACCCCCGACTTCCGCATCAAGGCCCGCTCGGGCGTTTCGTTCGATATCGATATCGGCGATACCTACGCCACCGTCGACGGCAAGCTGACCAAGACGCGTTCGGCCGCCACCGACCTTGCCGGCGTTGTGCAGCGCATCAACGAGCAGTCGGGCGGGGCCATCACCGCCTCGATCGACACAACGACCAACGCGTTGAGGCTCGTGGACAACACCGTCCCCGACTCGGGCGATCCCTTCGTCGTCGAAGAGATCAACAACGGCACCACCGCCCGCGACCTGGGCATCATCGCCTCCACCCCCGGCGGGACCATCAACGGGCGACGCCTCAACGCCGCACTCAACTCAACGCTGCTGCGCAATCTCAACGGCGGGCAGGGCATCAGCGGCGACGGGGCTTTCAACGTCACCCTCGCCGACGGCACGGCGCTGAACTTCACCGTCGACTCGAACACCTCCGTGAGCGACTTTATCCGCGACTTCAACAGCACCGCGGGCACTCGCGCGTCGCTCTCGCTGAACAAGTCCGGCGTGGGCTTCACCCTGACCGACAATACCACCGGCGCAGGACAACGGGAGATCAGCGGCGCGGGCGCTACATCCCTGGGTTTCACCGCGGGCAACTTCGCCGCATCAACGCTCAACTCCGCACGCTCGCAGCTCCAGTACATCAGCGACTCGACCCGCCTCGACACGCTCAACGGCGGCGCGGGAATCGGCACCGGGCAGATCGAACTCATCAACTCCTACGGCGAACGCTCGGTCGTCGCCATCGACTCCTCCGTCCAGACCATCGCCGATCTCAACCGCCGCCTGACCGGCAACCAGCTCAAGGCCCGCGTCAACGACAAGGGCGACGGCATCCTCATCGAAGAAGTCCAGAAACCCTCCGGCGCCGGCGGCAGCAAGATCACCATCAAGGACATTTCGGGAGGCGTGGCCCGCACGCTCAACCTCGTCCGCACCGCCTCGGGCACGGGCTCATCGAACAAGATCGACGGCTCCTTCGAACGCGTCATCACCTTCGCCGCCACCGACACGCTGGAACAGATCTCCACCAAGATCAACGAGGCCGGCGCGCTCGCCTCCGCCTCGATCCTCAGCGACGGCTCGGCCGCCCGTCCCTTCCGCCTGGCGCTCACCGCACGCTCCACCGGGCTGGCCGGTTCGTTCGTGGTTGAGTCCGAAGGAATCGACCTGGGCCTGTCCAACACGGCCGAGGCCCGCAACGCCCGCGTCTTCTTCGGCTCCGCCGACCCCGCCAAGGGCGTGCTGCTGACCAGCACCACCAACACGATCACCGGCGCCATCGATAAGGTCTCGGTCGATCTCAAGGGCGTCAGTTCCTCGCCCGTCACGCTGACCGTCACCAAGGACACCACCGCCATCGAGAAGGGCATCACCGACTTCATCGACGCCTTCAACGCGCTCGCCGAGTCGATCGACAGCCGCAGCAAGTACGACGCCGACACGCAAAAACGCGGCGTGCTGCTGGGCGATTCCACCGCGTCGTCGTTCCGGGCCCAGCTTTTCTCGCTCGCCGTGGGCGCACCCATCGGCGTCTCCGGGCGGTATCAATCGCTCTCGCAGGTCGGCGTGACCTTCAGCGGCAGCAAGCTCTCCCTGAACACCGACCGCCTGCGCCAGGCCCTGGCGACCGATCCGAAGGCCGTCGCGGACCTCTTCTCCGCCAAGGGCGCTACCACCTCCGTCACCAGCCAGCAGCCCATCCGCGACGTCAACGGCAACGTCATCCCCGGCGCGTTCAGCAACACCACACAGTCGGGCACCTTCACCAGCCAGGGCGTGCTGGAGCGCATGGCCGACCTGGCCGACCGCTACACCCGCTCCACCGACGGGCTCTTCACCCGGCAGAACAAAACCATCGACGACCAGATCAAGTCCGCCAACGCGCGGATCACCGCCATCGACGCGGGGATCGAACGCCGCCGTGCCATTCTCAACAAGCAGTTCCTGCGGATGGAAGAGGCCATCGGCAAGCTGCAGAGCCAGCAAGGCTCGATCTCGAACCTCGCGAACCTGATCGGTCGATGACCGGGGAGGGCGTCGAGGACTTTGAACGTTTTTTCACCCGAACCACAGCGAAGCTGAAGACCACCCCAGTTCAGGCCGATAGCTCATGGCGATGCCCGCCGACACCAATCAAGCCGACGCGTACCTCGCCACGAAGGTCCTCACCGCCAGCCCCGCGGAGCTTCGTCTGATGCTCCTCGACGGCGCGATCAAGTTCTGCACCCAGGGGCGCGACGCCCTTGAAAAGAAGAACTTCGAGGGCTGCTACAACGGCTTCAGCCGCACGCGCAACATCCTCGTTGAGCTCGTGGGCACCATGAAGCCCGAGCCCAACCCCGACCTCTACAACAAGCTCTCCGCCCTGTACATGTTCATGATCTCGCGCCTGCTGCAGGCCAGCCACGAGAAGGACGTCGTCAAGGCCAACGAGGTCATCGACCTGCTGCACTTCGAGCGCGAAACCTGGGTCATGGCCATGCAGAAGGCCGCGCAGGAACTCAAGGGCAACACCGTCAACGACCCGCTCACGGCCGCCCTCACCGCCCCGGCTCAGAACACCGCCAACCGCGCGAGCGCGCCGCGACCGTCGGCCCACCCGGGCCTCGCCGCCGCCGCGGGCGATGGGTATTCCTCCGTCAGCTTCCAGGGCTGAGCGCTTCAAGCTCCCAAACTCAACCGCTCACAGCCCAGCGGTCAACAACGCTTCAGGGCTGGGCGTCATGAGCTGCGCCGCGAGATTCTCCAGCACCGCGCCGATCTGCACGTTGCTCTCCGCCTGGCGCTCGGCCGCTCGAATCAGCTCAATCGCCGCGCTGCACCGCGCCACCTGCTCGCCATTCTCTGCCCGGCGCAGATGCATGCGCCAGCGATCCGCCAACAGGCCGAGCATCCGCTTGCACCAGAACTGGTTCGCCGCTTCTTTGCTGGCGTTGGGCTTCCCTTCGACGGTCGCCTTCGCCCGCTCTTCGACGAGTTTGCTCATCAGCGCCCCAACACCCGCCGCGACCGTCGGGCCCGCGGGCAGCGTCCCGCCGCCGGGCGACATCGCCGCACTCTCGATCGCCTTGAGCGCCGGGTCGAGCGCGCTGTGCCACTGGTAGAGCCCGTGCTCGATGGCCACCAGCGCCGCCCCGGGCGAACCGGCCGCGAATCGCAGCAGCCAGGGCGAAACATCCGCCTCCACCTCAACCCCGCCGATCTGCATCCACGCCTGCATGTCGCGCTCGGTGAGCGTCCCGAACGACACGCGCTGACACCGCGAGCGCACCGTCGCCAGCAGCCGGCTCTCGTCGCTGGTCACCAGGATGATCACCGTCCCCTCCGCCGGCTCTTCGAGCGTCTTGAGCACCTGGTTCTGCGTGACCGGGTCCATCAGCTCGGCTTCGTCAACGATGAAGACCTTCCCCGCGAGCCCCTGGGGCAGTTCGCTGGCAACGCGTGAGAGGGCCGCGGGCTTGAGGAGAAACTCGTCAACGACCGCCTTGGCGATGGTGCGTTGCTTGCTGCGCCGGGCCGCGTCGTCGCTGCTGACTTTCGCGAGCTCCTTGCGGATCACGTGCACGTCGGGGTGCGTGCCGCGTTGCACGAGCCCGACGATGCGCTCACGCGTCTGCTCATCGATTGACTCTCCTATCGAGAGCAAAGTCGCGGCAAAGGCCCGCGCCGTGGTGAACTTCCCCACCCCCCGCGGCCCTGAAAAAATCCACGCGTGGTGCACGCGTCCCGTCCGCACCGCCCCACGAAGTATCTCCACCGCGCGACGCTGCCCGATGATCCCGTCCAGCGAGATCGGCCCCTCTCGCACGCCCTCCCCCGGCTCATCGCCATCATCCAGCATGCCCCCGGCCTTCGCCTCCGCAACCATCGCCGCCGCCGACGATGTCTCGCGTTTGCCCGCTCCGCCCGACGCTTTCGCGCCCGCCTTCGCCGACGGCTCGGCCTTCACCGCTTCGTCCTTCTTCACCGCCGGCTCGGGCGTCAGCGGGCCCAGCAGGCCCATCTCCGCAAACCCGCCCTGATCGGCTTCGCCCTTCGACGCACCGGCCGCGCCTTTGCCGCTCTTCCCCGCCGCGGGCTTGCGCTTCGCACCAGTCGCGGCTTCCTCCGCGCCACCTTCCGACTTGCCTGCGGGCTTCTTCGCCATAGACGCAAGCATAACCCAACCCCCGCCGCCGTCCCATCTCTGCGAACGAATCGCACCGCTCAGCCACATCCCCCACTACCCCCACCGCGACCCTTCCAACCGGCAACAATGCCCCTTCATGCCGCCCCTCCCGCCTGCCACGTCCGCTTCAACACCACCTCCTTCGCCGCCGATCGCTTCACGGGTTCACGTCGCGATCCTCATCGCCTTCTCGCTGCTCGCCCTCTTCGCCCCGTTCGTCACCCCCGCCATCGCCCTCGCCCTCGGCATCGCCCTGGGCCTGCTGGGCATCAGCCCTCTGCCCACGCTCCAGAAAAACCTCAGCAAGGTCCTCATCCAAACCAGCATTGTCCTTCTGGGTTTCACGCTCAGTCTGGCGCAGGTCGCCCTCGCCGGTCGCGCCGGGCTCGCCTTCTCCACCGGCGCGATCCTCCTCGTCCTCGTCGTCTCCGAGCTGCTCGCACGCATCCTGAAAACCGACCGCCCCGTCGCCACGCTCCTCTCCGCCGGCACCGCGATCTGCGGCGGCTCCGCCATCGCCACCACCGGCCAGGTCATCCATGCACCCGCCGCCGCCATCGCCCTCTCCACCGCCATCGTCTTCATTCTCAACGCCGTCGGCGTCTTCGCCTACCCGTTCATCGGCCGCGCACTCGGGCTCAACGAACACCAGTTCGGCGCGTGGTGCGCCGTGGGCGTTCACGACGTCGCGGGCGTCGTCGCCGCCAGCGCCGACTACATGGGCTCAAAGGTCGCTCAGCAGGACGCCACCGTCATCAAGCTCATCCGCGTGCTCTGGATCGTCCCCGTCGCCTTCGTGCTCGGTCACATCCACCGCAAGGCCCTCTCCGCCAACGGCGAACAAACCCACAGCGCCGCGAAGGCGCCCTTCCCGTGGTTCACGGTCTATTTCGTCCTCGCGTGCCTTCTTCGCGCCGGGCTCGACGCGGCGCTCTCAGACGAAAAAGAGACCATCGCCAACATCGCCTCGTACGTGAAGCTCGTCGCCTCGCACCTGCTGAGCCTCGCGCTGCTGCTCATCGGCACCGGGCTGACGCGCAAGGCCATCGCCGTCGTCGGCTGGAAGCCGGCGCTCCACGGGCTCGTCTTGTGGCTGATCATCAGCGCCGCTTCGCTCGTTGCCGCGAAGCACCTGCTCTGATCTTCACGCCGCGCTTCACCGCCGCCTTGCCCTCAGCACAGGGCGAAACCATCTCGCGGTACACCGCCCCGCACTCCGCCCCTTCGCTCGTGCCCATCTTGTACGTGTTCATCTTCTTGATCCGCGGCGAGTAACAGTGCAGCGTGATCAAATCCACCCCCGGCGCCTGCATGTTCGCCACCTGATGGATATCCGCGTCCATCGCCGCACACACATACCCCGGCGGCATGGGCACCGCGCCCACCGGACAGATCAGCCCCGAATCGGTTTTACAGAAGCGAATCTCCGTCCCCGTCCCCTCCACCACCCGGAACGCGCACGACACGCCCTCATGATCATGGATCGGCGTGCAATGCCCGCTCCGCCAACACAGCGCCAGCAGCTCAAACCAGGGCGTCGCGGCGATGACATTCCGCCGATACCCGCGCACGCCGAAGACCACCGCGGGCTCCAGGTCGCCGCGCGTGACGTTCGTCTCGCTGAGCATCTTCGACAACACGTTGAGATCCGCGCGACCGTTCAGCGAGGCGAGATAGTCAATCAGCTCCGCGATCTTCGGGAACGTCACGCGCGGGTCACCCGGCGCGTCACTACACAGCGAAGCCGATTTCATCCGTGCGATCATCGAAAGCTCCAAATCGCCCCGCGAACGACCAGCCCTTGAAGGCGAATCGACCCCTAAGGGTGGCTCGAATCAGTCTACACCCGGTCCGCCGACGCCGCACGGTTGATCCACGGGTTGAACCCCGCGAACGCGAAAACAGGCCGACGGTACCCGTTCATTTACCAAACATACCATCAAAAACACGGCCCCTTCCACATCCCAGCGATTCCCAAACCCACGCTCTTGGCTCGCCCGGGCAAGCGACCTAGGATGGGTGGTCCGCCGATCGAGACTCAGCGGTCGGCCTACCCGTGCATGTCGTGCGGGTTGACAGGATTTTTCGATTTGCTGAAGCGCCCTTATGGCGGTCAGCGCCTCGAGCCCACGGACGGGCCTCCGCCCGCTCCATTCACTGGGCTCGAAGCTGTCTGAGTCGTTGCCGCCGGTGTCGCTGAAAGGTTTTGCATCATGGCCAACCAACTCGTCCAGGATCTGATCGAAGCCGGTATCCACTTCGGGCAGCGCGCCGCGAACTGGAATCCGAAGATGCAGCCCTACATCTGGGGCAAGCGCAACAACATCCACATCATCGACATCAAGGAGACCATCAAGGGTCTCCTGCTGGCGAAGAAGTTCCTCGCCCGCGTCGTCGCCGACGGCAAGGACGTCTGCTTCGTCGGCACCAAGCGCCAGGCCCGCGCCGTGCTCGAGCAGCACGTCGGCGGCGTCAAGCAGCACTACGTCACCGAGCGCTGGCTCGGTGGCACGCTGACCAACTTCCGCACCATCCGTTCGCGCCTCAAGCGCATGGAAGAGCTCGAAGGCGTTGAGCAGAAGGACAACTTCGCTTCGTACTCCAAGAAGATGGAGTCTCAGCTCCGCCGCGAGATGCGCAAGATCCAGCGCAACCTCTCGGGCATCCGCGGGATGGACAAGCTCCCCGGCGTGCTCGTGGTCATCGACACCAAGCGCGAGATGAACGCCCTGAAGGAAGCCAAGAAGCTCGGCATCCCCACCGTCTGCCTCATCGACACCGACGGCGACCCGGACATGGCCGACATCGCCATCCCCGGGAACGACGACTCGATGCGTTCCATCGACGTGGTGATCCGCGAGCTCTGCCTCGCCATCGCCGAGGGCAAGCAGCAGCGCCAGGCCAAGCTCGAAGGCGACCAGGGCGCCCCGGGTGCCGACGGCCAGCGCCGCTCGCGCCGCGCTCAGTACCGCGCCGACGACGCCCCCGCCATGCCCGAGGAGGCCGCTGCGGCCCCCGCCGGCAAGCAGGGCTGATCAGCCGCTCGCTCGCTTTCCGCACGTCCGCCGCCGCCGCGGGACCGCTTCTTCAACCGAAGAAACACCCGCGGGCGGTTTGACCTTTCCTGACACGATTTGACCTTTCCTGACACGATCCAAAGACCCGCTCACGGGTCACCACCAGACGCACCGCAACGCAACGTAACGCAACGCGATTTCTCACAAGGACCGACCCATGGCCGAGATCAACGCAGCCGAAGTGATGAAGCTCCGCAACCGCACCGGGCTCTCGATGATGGAGTGCAAGAAAGCCCTCGTCGAGGCCGGCGCCGACCTTGAAAAGGCCGAGGAACTCCTCCGCAAGAAGCTCAAGGGCAAGATGGACGCCCGCACCGACCGCGCCGCCGGCGCCGGCCGCATCAACGTCGCCATCCACAAGCCCGACGCCGGCGGCAACGTCCCCCACGCCGCCATCGTCGAGATCCGCGCCGAGACCGACTTCACCGCCATGAACGAGCACTTCGTGGCCATGTGCGCCCGCGTGACCGACCTCGCCGCCGAGCAGCCCGTGGGCAACGTCCCCTGCTCCGGCGAGATGCAGGCCGAGATCGACAAGATCCGCATCTCCACCGGCGAGAACTGCTCCTTCGCCCGCGGCCTGAAGTACAACGGCGGGCCCAACGCCGTCTTCGGCGCGTACGTCCACCACGACGGCAAGACCGGCGCGCTCATCCACGCCGAAGGGAACATCTCCCCCGAGCTGCTCAAGCAGATCGGCATGCACTGCGTCGCCGCCGTCCCCGCCCCCAAGGGCGTCTCCGCCAACGACATCCCCAAGGAAATCGTCGAGAAGGAACGCAAGTTCCGCATCGAGCAGGCCATGGAATCCGGCAAGCCCAAGGAAATTGCCGAGAAGATGGTCGAGGGCGGCATGCGCAAGTTCTTCGAGGAAATCGCCCTGCTCGAGCAGCCCTACATCATGGACCCCACCAAGAAGGTCAAGGACATGCTCCCCAAGGACGCAACGATCGTCGCCTTCGCCCGCTGGGCCGTGGGCGAGACGAACTGAGTTTCGTCCGTCGATCGACTCGCACAATCAGCATTTTCAAGAAACCCTGATGAACTCAGGGTTTCTTTGTTCATGGAGTTATTGTGCCCGAGATCGAACGTTTGTAGCCTACTCGAAGGAGTACTGTCGTGAAGCACTGCGTATTGGCGGCCGCGTTGTTCCCTTTGACGCTCACCTGGGCCGCATCCGCACAGCCTCTCCCCCCTGCCCCGCCCGGCGCACAGATTACCACCCGCTTCGGCATCGAGTTCGGCGTCGTCGGCTCTCCCAACAACATCCCCTACCGCGACGAAGATCTCGCCAGCCGCCCTGCACACCTCCCCGGTAGCCAGTTCAACGGCCAGGGCTCAATCCCCTACACCTACGCCCTCGCCCGCACCGAAACCACCGCTGCTCAATGGGTCCCCTTCCTCAACGCCTTCCGCCCTCACTGGACCGGCGACCCAATCTTCCCCTCGCTGACCGGCGGCATCGTTTCCTACGACAGCCAGACAGGCTTCTCCACCGTGCCGGGATACGAGAACACCGCCGTCGCACCATCCTTCCCCTTCATCGCGGCCTACTGCAACTGGCTTCACAACAACCAAGCCCTCACCCGCGACGCCTTCCTCTCCGGCTCATACGACCTTCGCGGGCTTGATCTCGCCCGCCCGCAAACCTGGACGCAACCCGTCGCCGCCATGCCCGGCGCAACGTATCGCCTCCCGACCTGGAGCGAATGGAACAAGGGCATGTACTACGACCCCAACCGCTTCGGCTCCGGTCAAGGCGGTTGGTGGCTCTTCCCCATGCGCCAAGACACGCCGCCAATCAGCGAACTGCCCGGCACCCCCGGCGCCCAAACCCTCGCCGGGGGTTCAGTCATTCCACCGGGCCCGGCACCATTCCCCGTCGGCTCCTTCCCCATGTCCCAGAGCGCCTTCGGCTTGCTCGATGGCTCTGGAGGCGTGTTTGAGGCGTTGGAAGGCACGGAGTTTGTTCCCGGCTTCAATCAGCTGTTCTTGTACCACACCGGCACCGAAGATTACGGAAGCGATATCCTGTATCTTTCCGATCAAATCGGCTGGACATTAGCAGGAAGACCAATCCAGTTCGGATTCGGTTTTCGAGTTGCTCAAGTTCCGACACCGTCAACCGGGATTGTGCTCGCAAGCATTTTCTTTGTCAACAAGAGAAGGAGAGTTTGATGAACTGGCGATTTTTTTCACTCCTATCGTGCTCGCTCACCGCTTCCGCACAGGCCGACATTGGCTACCGTCTCCTTGGCAGTCAGTGTTCTCCGCCAAACTCTCCGCAGTGTGTTCAAGTGCTTTTTTCGGCGAGCACTGATTTTCCTGGCGCGACGGATGTTTCCATTCTCGCCAACAGATCGAGTGCCCAGATCCATTTGTACGCAACTTCGGGAGAGAGCTTTGGGAGAATCAAAGTCCGAAGTACATACCTTTTTCCTGGCGATTCCGCAGATGTTCTTCTTTGGATCAACGGAAGCAGTTCGAGTCAATCATCATCGATACCTGCAGGCAGCGTCGGATCAATAGAACGTCTATCCCCACCAGATAGCGAAGAACTGTTTTTGCGTGTCGAGCTACTGAGATGCTCCACAATTGCTGGAGATGTAATTGTTGGCAACTTTGGAGACATTCTTGTATCAGGGACAGTTGCTGGATCGATATCCTGTCTCAAAAATTCTGTGATTTTTGGGGGAGGTGGAGGTTCCATAGCAAGATTGATCGTTGGTGGTTCCCTGAACGGATCGATTTTTGCCGAAGGCACAATCAATGAAGTTAATATAGGCGGAACGCTCGGCACTGAAACCGGTTCTTTGCCAACCATCACCGCCCTTGGCGGCTTCGGTTCCGGCTCAACAAATGGCCTCGTTGCCGACACCATCCGCGCCAACATCGTCACCCCCTTCAACCTCCTTCACCTCCAAGCCAACAACTTCTTCGGTTCACTCGAATGTCAGAATATCTCGGCATTCCCCAGCGGTACCCGCTCGGGTATCAACGTGACCGATGAACTCGCCGCCACCATCAACATCAAGGGCACGCTCCAAGCCAACTCGAAGATTCGCGCCGGTCGAATCACGGGCCAAGTCAACATCGGTACCGACGGCACCGGATTCTGGGACGGACCCGTCACCGTCGGCACACTGACCACCACCAACCTGTCGCCCCGACTCGACTACACCCAAACCCCAGCCACGGTCGGCGGCGGTTCCATCGGCATCCTCCCCTTCCGCCTCCACAAAGAAGGCAGTTCACCTTCCTACGACCGAAACTCCCCCGGCCCGCTTTTTAGCAAGCTGGGCTTCAACAGCGGCACCATTCCACTCACCCTCCGCTTCTACGGCCCTGTGATCACCAATCCCACCTCAGCACGTCCAGTCCAACTGTTCCGCCGAGATAACCCAACCGTCCCCGGCACCCTCATCTCGACAAGCGACTACCTCGTCAGTTATCCCGACGCACGCAGTATCCGCATTATCCCCGTCGCCGATCTCCCAATCGGTCGTTACGAGATCGTCACCCAATCCTCGTTGAAGTCCGACCTGCCCTCCGCCGGCTCGCCAACCGTGCCCTCAGCCACCTACATCTTCGGTTTGCGATGCATGAACGGCGGAAACCCAAACCCCTGCGACCTTGCCGACGATCAGGGCACCCCGCTGTATCCGTTCGGAAACCCGGTTGGTGCCAACACCGGCGTGAATGAAGGAGATTACAACTGCTTCTTCAACAACTTCTTCCTCCCACCGCCGTCGAACGCCGTATGCAACTTTGCCGACGATCAAGGCAACGTGCCGCCTAACCCCGCGGCAGCCAACAGCGGCGTAAATGAAGGCGACTACAACGCCTTCTTCAACAACTTCTTTATCCCGTGTGTGTGAATCGCGACAGCACGATTTCGCATCAACAAAAGCCCGGCGTCATGCGCCGGGCTTTTTCTTCGCCAGGCCTCAACGCACCGCCGCGGTCTCCGTGCCCCCGCCGCCTAGCCCCGCCAGCTCGCTCGCCTCTTTCGCCAGCGCACGCCGGTACTGCACGAACCCGATCGGCATCGTCATCACGTACAGCGTGAAGACCACCGCCGCCGTCAGCCATCCGTCGCGCATCACGCCCAGCGCCAAGACCGCCACCAGCGCCAGCAGCAGCGGCGCC
>Ga0068877_10000222_pt1 | contig 48699 bp, 34 predicted proteins | sample NOAtaG_FD_66437 | JGI IMG/M metagenome (GOLD analysis project Ga0068877, IMG submission 66437) | Freshwater lake microbial communities from Lake Erie, under a cyanobacterial bloom - NOAA_Erie_Diel6S_1000h metaG | ecosystem: Environmental > Aquatic > Freshwater > Lake | place: USA: Ohio, Lake...
GGGCTTCTTGCTTGCGGGCTTCTTGCTTGCGGGCTTCTTGCTTGCGGGCTTCTTGCTTGCGGGCTTCTTGCTTGCGGGCTTCTTGCTTGCGGGCTTCTTGCTTGCAGGTTTCTTCTTGGCTGGACCAGCCGATTTTTTCTTTGCCCCCGTTTTTTTGGCCTTTTTGCGTCGCCGCTTAGCGACTCCAGTCTCATCTGAGGATGCTGCACCCTGCGGCAGCGTCTTGGCCTCGTCCAATTCTTGGACCAGTCTATCGATGACAGCGAGCAGACGATCCACTTCGCGATCCAAGGTTTCTGGATCTTCGATGGTGTTCAATTCATGGACCATGGTGCGAATGGTATTGTGTAATCTGGAGTCGAGGTGTTCAAGATAGGGTTCAAAGTCTTCTGTCTTGGCATAGGCCAGTAGCATCGACTTGATCGTGTCAGCAGCCTTGGGTGCGCTATGAATAAGCGAAGCCATCAACGTCTCGTAGGAATTTCCGTCCATGTACATGAAGTCTCCCTATCGCTAAGAAATGCCGGAACCAACCCCATCAGTATAAAGAAGCTGCAGGTCGACAGAAAGAGGAAAACAGCGCATCATCGTGATTCGAAGACACTTTTCACACGTAAGAAAGTCGACTCTACTGTGGCTTTTTGCAAATTGGAACCTCTTGCAGAGATTCTATTCGGAACAAAAAAATCAATAAATAACGGATTGTTACAAGGATATATCAAGCTGTCACAGGGAGTGCCGACCTATTCTCAAGTGGAGAAAGAACCGAACGACAAGAGAACTGCCTAGCGGGCGGCACCTCGAGCCACAAAAGGGGGGTGGATGAAGAAATCAACGCGGCACGAGCGAGCATTGCGACGGGATCTTTATCTTGGTGAAAATCTTCGCGTCATCCTTCAACCCGAGAGTGGTTTTTCCTTTAGCGGAGAAATCATCAGTTTATCTGAAAAAGGTCTGGGTTTTCTGTGTGATCCCCATCATGGAGACCATTTAGCAATCGGACGCACTCTCGATCTGAAGATCTATTACGATGCCCGACGTTCGTTCCAGACGCGAGCTCAGGTACGAAACCTTGCACCTTTTCCTGCACAGGGTCATCACTATCTCAGGGTGGGATTGACTCTGCAATTGAATCAGCCCCTCCACTTGGAGCCTGACTCAAAAACCGTGCTCCTTGGCCCCGAGACCTGCGGATACGTTGAAATTGAAAATCCCATTTTTTTTGATGAAGTCGATCATTTTCGACTGCGCGGGATTCGGAAAGATTGTGTTTTCCTCCAGCCGCTGAGCAATCGACATGTCCTTCTCCCCGGCCAACCGGTTCAAGTCCGTTTTCAGATCCCCGGTAGCAGAGGATTCGTGCAGGATATGCAGGTCGTGCAGCAGGTTCAGGACCATGAATGGTGGAATCTCCTTTTGATGCTTCGGTTTCAGGAACCGGCGAGTGGCGTTCTCAGTAAGTTGGCGAAGTTCGCCTTGATCAACAAGCCAGAGCTTACGGTGCGGACTTTGCAGGAGGCTGAATTCCCGATTCCCTATCTCGACTTTCTGCTCAAGGTGCAGTACGGCCAAAAAGAACTCAGGGCTGAACTTCTGCGAGAGCTGCAAGGGAGTTTCCTCGCGCCCCATGTCGAAGTCAGGAGCTTCAAACAGGCGCGTCAGCTCCTGTTTTATCGAACAGATAAGCTGATAGCCACAGCGCGGCTGAATTTTACCCGGGATGTTGCAGAGGAATCAGCGTTTGTGCACCAAAATATTTATAACTACCAATTTATGAAAAAGCCGGTCGTGGAGCTTGTGGAGTTTGCCCATCACCCCGATTATCCCATGGCCTCCCTTCTTGTCCCCATCCTGCAGCATTGTCTGCGAGCATCAATACAAGCGCAGTTCCAGTTTTTTACACTCGAGTGCACTCCGCAGACGGCGGCGATCTTTTCTCGCTTAGGTTTCACAGCAATTTCGGCGGATAAGGCCGATCGCAGCTTTATGACGATTAGTCTCAAGCATGGGCTGCACGATCTGACTCAAGGTGTCCACCACGATACCTGGGAGCGGGTCTACAAAAGGCTACATGCCTACCTGCACCGTAAGCACCCTCTGGCCCGTTACGTGGCCTGAGGGAGTGAAGAGTTCTCAAGCAAGTGTGTTGTAAGGGACCTGCTCTTGAAAACAGCTGACGAATTCATTCATCAAGTCATGGTCAGCGAAGGTCCGTTTGAGAAAGACGAAGTGAGCCTTCCCTTCCTGAATGCGAAGGAAGCCTGGGAACTGAAGACCACTCTTGCCGATTTCAAGATGCCAAAGACCACTCATCTCCGCATTGAGATGCTGAGCCTTCGGCAACAGAAGTCCAGCTCCATCGAGGCTGATATCCTCAAGCGAACCCTCCCAGGCGAAGCCCTCGGGGCTTGACACTTGCGCCAACATGCCCTTCACCCGATAGCGAGGTTGCTTGCGTCGTTCAAGAGCACGAACAACAGCCTGTTGGTTGACGAGGACTCCATTCCCATGAGGTTCCTCACCCCCAAGGAATTGAAGTATCGTTCGATAGAGCGTCTGGGGCGATTGCAAAGGCACCAGGTGATCACCACGTTCGATGAGGACAAAGACATGCTGCTCGAACAGACGTGCAACTTCGAGACTTTCATGGGGCATGAAAAGGTGATCATACTGCGCCGTGATGATGAGAGTATGGACCTGGAAGCTGCGTTGCGCCATCGATTCTTTGACAAGTCGGCTGATATTGCTTCGATAGTCGGCTAAATCTTTAGCAGACAAATTCTTCACTTGATGAGCGAAGCGTTCGAGGAAATGTGGGCCTGTACCAACCACTTCGCGAGCATTCAAGTTCATCAGAGTCTGGCAAATGCCCTGAGAGACGACTTCCATGTTGTCACTGTGAATCTGCTCATGTCCCTGTATGATCAGTTCTTTAAGAGCATGCCGGAGCTCAAGGCCGCAGCTGATGAGGATCAACTGTTCCAGGCGTTGCTCGAAATGGTAGGCGTAGGTATAGGCGAGCAGCGAACCGTAGGAATAGCCCGCTACGGTTACGCTCTCGAGGTCGAGCTCGACAAAGAGACCATCTAAAAGTCCAGCGAGATCCCTCAGACTCAATAGACTCGCGTCCTTGGGATCGCTATTGCTCGCCTGTCCCGGGAGTGCGACCAGTAAAATGGGAACATGAGGAAGATAGGCTCTAACGTCATGGACGAAGGTTTGGAAATGTTGAAAGGCTCCCCCCAAGATGACGAGTGGCGTCTTATGGCGATTCTCCGGACGGCAAAAGCTCTTATAGTTGACGAGCCACCCATCGATACTCATCGTTTCGGGCTCGTCCCGAAAGGCCTGGGTGGAAAATGCATCATATCGATAGTGCATAAGTCCATCCTCGCTGCAGATGTTACCGATTGAACCTACTCCAAAGCAAGGGGCTTACCAAAATCGCGGGCCTGCCATCACCGGTACTTAGACTCAGGCGACGCGATGATCGACTGCATTATTGTCGTCTTTGTCAAAAAAAAGACACCCATTTTTGATGGTTATCGTTACGTGAAGGAAGAAACGGGAGCAGCGATGCCTTGTGGGCATCGCTCGATCGAGGTCAGAGTGTTAGCGTTTCGCCCAGCGTTGGGTGCCGAGGGTATTCCGCAGATCTTTCATGCCAGCAACGGCTTGCAGACGCTTTTCTGCTATCTGGTTCGAGGCTTGATTCGTGGTCATGCCTTTTTCTACGGCTTCTTGATAGATTGCAAGCAGTGTGTCATAGATGCCAGCTGCCTTTTTCTTGGCGATAGCAGCATCATACCCGTGCAGCTCTTGGTAGACGTTGATCAGACCACCGGCATTGATCACGTAGTCGGGAGCATAGAGAATGCCGCGCTCTTGCAGCATCGAGCCATGGCTTATCTCGTCGAGAAGCTGATTATTGGCGGCACCCGCAACGATTTTCGCCTTGATCTCAGGAATGGTCTTCTCATTCAAAATTCCACCGAGAGCACAGGGCGCAAAGACATCGACTTGGAGTCGATGAATGTCCTGCAGGCTCGCGGCCTCAGCGCCGTAGAGTTTCACATTGCTTTTGACTTTTTCGCCGTCGATGTCAGCGACGAATACTTTAGCACCCTCATTGACCAAATACTCGACGAGGTGTGATCCGACCGCGCCACAGCCCTGAACAGCTACCGTGACTCCCTTAAGATCATCGCGGCCCAATTTGAACTTCACGGAGGCTTTGATGCCGTTATAGACACCGTAAGCCGTAACAGGCGAGGGATCACCGGAACCACCGGCGCGGCTGGTCACGCCACTGACATAAGAGGTTTCAAGAGCGACCTGTTCAATGTCCTGAACGCGGATATTGACGTCCTCGGCCGTGATGTAGCGACCACCGAGACTGTCGATGAAGCGACCGAAGGTTCGAAACAAAGCCTCGCTCTTCAGCTTGCGAGGATCGCCGATAATCACCGACTTTCCACCACCAAGGTTGAGACCGCTGACCGCTGCTTTGTAAGTCATCCCACGTGACAGTCGGAGAACGTCACGCAAGGCTTCTTCGTCGGACTGGTAGTCCCACATCCGGCAACCGCCTAAAGCAGGTCCCAAGGTCGTATCGTGAATGGCGATGATAGCCTTTAATCCAGTCGATTTGTCGTGGCAAAAGACGACTTGCTCGTGCCCCATGGTGGTCAGGTCTTCAAAAATTGCCATTCTATCCTTCCTTTTGTCCTGGGTCTTTGAGGTATCCAAAACAGCCTTAACGTGCCCCAAGAATTACTCGATAGGTTACAAAATAGCAAGAAAAGCCAAACTATGGGAAAAACGGGCGAAAAGCGTCTCCAGACGTTCCCTGATACCAGATTGCGTCTCTTCCTCGGGAAGAAAGCTTGTCTTGTTTGGCTTATTAAGTTAGTACCAGATTTCCGCGGACTGCGGGTTTTGACAAGCGAAAAGTCTGAGGCCTGATGCGAGAGAGGGAGATATGACTCATTTTGATGTGATCGTCGTAGGTGGGGGTCACGCCGGCTGCGAAGCTGCCCTGGCCGCTGCTCGTATGGGCGTTAAGACTTTGCTCGTGACCCAATCGGTCGATCGCATTGCAGCGATGTCCTGCAATCCTGCGATTGGTGGAACGGCCAAGGGTCATCTCGTGAAAGAGATAGACGCTCTCGGTGGACAGATGGCTAAGGCCATCGATGCCAATGGAATTCAATTCCGCATCCTTAATCGTAAAAAGGGTCCAGCCATTTGGTCATCAAGGGCCCAGGCCGATATGGATCTTTATCGGCGCTCGATGAAACACACCCTTGAGAATACGCCTCACCTTCAGATCAGACAGGATAGCGTCGAAGGTCTCCTGGTCACACCTGGACAGGGTCGCGACGGTCAGGTGCAGGGCGTCGAAACTCGTCTTTTTGGGCGTTTTTATGCCAAGTCGGTGGTGATCACCACAGGCACCTTCTTAAACGGGCTGATTCATATCGGGTCGGAAAAGATCAGTGCGGGGCGGGCGGGCGATGCACCCTCGATCGGGCTAGCTCAATTTCTTCGCGATTTTGGCTTTCGGGTGGGACGCCTGAAAACGGGGACAACTCCCCGTCTCGACGGTAAGACGATCAACTGGGCTGCGTGTGAAGCCCAGCATTCCGACGAGGATATCATTCCCTTCAGCTTTTCGACTCAGGCGATCAGCCAGCCGCTAATGCCGATGTACATCACCTATACAAATGAGCAGACTCACGATGTGATCCGCAAGTATCTGAGTGAATCGCCGCTTTATTCAGGTGAAATCGTTGGAATAGGTCCGCGCTACTGCCCATCGATCGAAGATAAAGTTGTGAAGTTCCCTGACCGGATCGAGCATCAAATCTTTCTCGAACCCCAGGGTTACGATACCTGCGAAGTCTATCCCAACGGGCTTTCCACGTCTTTGCCCCTCAGGGCTCAGATCGAATTCATACGGACCGTGCCGGGACTTGAGCAGGCTGAGATTATCCGCCCCGGCTACGCAATCGAATATGACTTTGTCGATCCGACTGAATTGAGCTTCACTCTCGAAACCAAAAAATGTCAGGGTCTGTACTTCGCAGGGCAGATCAACGGGACGACCGGCTATGAAGAGGCCGCGGCCCAAGGATTGATCGCGGGTATCAACGCGGCTTTGCAAAGTCAGGAGCGAGAGGGGCTGGTTCTGAGTCGTTCGGAGTCCTATATTGGAGTTATGATTGACGATCTTGTGACCAAGGGAACGAGCGAGCCGTACCGGATGTTCACCTCGCGAGCCGAACATCGTCTGTTCCTGAGGGAGGACAACGCTGACTTGCGTCTGAGCGAGATCGGTCGACGGATCGGCCTTTTGCAGGATGCCGATTACAGCGCGTTCTTGAAGCGACAGGCTCAGCTGGTCGAGCTACTTGCGTGGGTCGCAAACACGGCTATCGGACCCTATGGTATACCAGCCGAACTCTTGGACGCCAAAGACAACATAGGGACTCGTTTGGATGCGATCTTACGCAAGCCGCGGGTGTCGATCTTCGATCTCGTCCCCCACGTTCCCGAGCTGGCTCTCTATGACCGAGCTGTCTTGCGCCGGCTTGAAATCGAAGTGAAATACGAAGGCTATATCGAGCGTGAGCGACGGGCGATCAAGACCTCAGAGCAGCTGGAACGGGTGAAGATTCCCACACATATCAGCTATGACGATGTCGCGGGTTTGAGCCGAGAGGTCAAAGAAAAGCTACGGCGCCACCAGCCGACGAACTTGGGTCAGGCCTCGCGAATCAGCGGCTTGACGCCGGCAGCCATTCAAATCCTGCATGTCCATATTGCGGCGAAGCGATCAGCCTCGGCAGCTGACGCGGTCGGGCTTTCGTGAAGGAGCCGTTGCCTGCGGGCGAAAGAGGCCGCAGCTTGCGGCCAGCCTCCGTATCGCTTCGAAACGCTCAAGCGGGTATTTCAGGGTAGAAACGAGCTAGAAAGCAAAAAGCCCGGGATTAGACCAGGGCTTTCGTTATGCGGTTGCCTTCAAAAATCAGATGTAACCCTGAACACAGAGATTCTCCGCGACGAGCAGAGCACCTTTCGCTGCACCCGCCTTCGTATTGTGGGAGAGCATCACGTACTTCAGACCGTTCAGAGTCTTGTCGACACGCACTCGCCCAATATGGGTCGACATCCCACCATCTTGGTCGCGATCGATCCGTGGTTGCGGATGGAATGGATCCTCGTGCACGGTAAAGAAATTCTTCGGTGCCGAAGGGAGATCACCGTAATCAGGTCTGTACTCACGGAAGGCTGTGAGTGCTTCGGCAATCGTCGCAGGTTTCTCAAGACCCACAAAGACGGCTTCGGTATGACCATCGGTGACTGGAACTCGGGTGCAGGTGCAGCTCACTGAAATCGGGGCATACTGGAAACTGTTTCCCTGCAGTCCACCAAGAATTTTTTGAGTTTCAACTTCGACCTTTTCCTCTTCCTTCGGAATGTAAGGAACCAGGTTGTCAAGCATATCAAGAGCCAGCACTCCACCGTTTCGTCCTGCTCCAGAGGTCGCTTGCATCGAGGTCATGATCACCGTCTTCACGCCGAAAGCTTTTTGTAGCGGAGCCAGTGAACAGACGAGGCCGTAGGTCGTACAGTTCGGAATGGGTACGATAAAGCCCTGCCACCCACGCTTTTGCTTTTGGTAGTTGATAATCTGTGCATGATTGGTATTCACACCCGGAATCAGCAGGGGCACATCGTTTTCCATCCGGAAGGCGCTGGCAGCCGAGATCACAGGCTTCTGGGCCGCGTAGCGAGGCTCGAGTTCGCGAGCAGCATCGGAGTCGATGGCTGTGAAGACAATGTCTACGTCGTTCAGATTGAGATCGAGCGATGGCTCCACCATCATGGTGCGATAGTGGTTCGGAATCGGCTCTGGTTGCCACCAAGCGATTTGGCCATTCGGGGCCCTGAGAGCATCCTCGTATTTCTTGCCGGCGGACCGCGGGGATCCTGCCAGGCGAACCACTTCAAACCAAGGATGTTGGTAAAGAGCGGTTAGGAATTGCTGGCCAGCGATACCCGTAGCACCGACAACCGCGACTTTCTTTTTCTTCTGCATGGAAAATCTCCTGTTGCTGTGTAACGCGATTGACGCGCGGATCGATATCTGAGTAGTACGGGGTTACCAGACTCGGATCGAGGAATCCACAATCTTAGAGAGCTTTTTTTGCGAAGAGGACCGCGGTGTGCATGCTCTTATGGCGTATATTGGCTTGATAGGACCCCATCCCTTGAATTATTCTAGATAATATCGATTCACTTCCAACACATGAGTTCAAACATGCAAGTTGCACTCTGGTCATGCTTCGCATGGGGAGCAGGTGTTACTATGGGTCTACTGAGTGCTTGTCAGACGCGCTATCCAGTTTCGGATCACTTCGATGGTGAGGTCTTCTATAACCCGGATGCTCCCGAGATGAAGGGTTTAGGTGACTTTCTCAAATGGCAGCTCACATCGAAGCCAGAGGAATGGCCCGAAGCGCTTCCTCCTTCCCAGGCTAGGCCAGCGATCGTCCCAAATCTAGCGGAGGGGCAAGTTGCGATCACCTTTGTCAATCATGCGGGCTTTCTGATTCAGCTACCAGGCCTAAACATCTTGACTGACCCAATCTGGTCGGAACGTGTGAGTCCCGTGAGCTGGGCCGGTCCCAAGAGGGTGTGTGCCCCTGGCATCCCCTTCGAACAGCTGCCAAAAATTGACATGGTTCTCGTGTCCCACAACCATTACGATCACATGGACCTCCCCACTCTCAAACGTCTCGTGGAGGTCCATCGACCGACGATTGTCGTCCCCTTGGGTGACAAAAACTGGTTGGAAGATGAGGGGATTACCGGGGTCAACGAAATGGATTGGTGGCAGGTCCTCAAGCCGACCGAAACGATTTCGGTGCTCTTTACGCCCGCGCAACACTGGTCGGCACGTGGATTGTTTGACCGTAGAAAAAGTCTCTGGGGGAGCTACTCGATCGTGTACCAGAATCAGGTGCTCTATTTTGCTGGCGACACGGGCTATGGACCGCATTTTCAAAAGACTGCCGCACGCATTCCTCGAGTCAAGGTCGCGATGCTACCGATCGGCGCCTATGAACCACGTTGGTTTATGAAGCAGCATCACATGAATCCAGCTGAGGCTGTGCAGGCTCATTTCGACCTGAAGGCGGAACAGTCGATCGGTATGCACTTTGGATGTTGGCAGCTGACAGATGAGGGAGTAGAACAGCCTGCTCGTGATTTAAAAGCTGCTCGAGATCAAGCTCAGCTCAAGGAGTCGAAGTTTATCATCCCGGAAGTGGGTGCAACCTATCGATACGAATTCGACTGAGAGTTCCGGATTGAGCACAGAGGGTCGACAGGTGGTCCTCTGAACAGGAAGGACGGACTATGCCCTCTGCTCGTGAGACCATCATCCGAATTGTTGAGGATCTTCCCGACGCTGTCTGGCAGCAATGGCTATCACTCAGCCCATTCGATCCCACTCATACGGAGCCCGCTTATGAAAAGTCACTACTCGAATGGGGGCTTCGTCAGGGAGCCGTAATGCTGATTCTTGAGCAAGCAGGACAGGCCTTGGCTCGGTGCGTTTGGAAAACGGTAGGGCCAGTAGTAGGAGACTGTGGTCTCGGGTTTGTTGCCTACCGACCTGGTCTTGCCAACGAGTCCGAGATGTTGAATCACCTGCTCGAGGCAGCTTTCGCTGACTGTCGAAGAGAGGGTGGTCTGCGAATGATCGCTCCCATCAACTTGAATACTTGGTTCGCCTATCGTCTTCGCAATGACAGCGAATCCTCGAGATTTACCTGGGAACCGACCCATCAGCCTCTCCTGGAATCGGTGCTTAAGCAACAAGGTTTCGCTCCTGATACTCAGTATCATAGCATCGCGTCGATCAACACAGACAGCTTTAAGACTTATCTCGAGCAAGCCTACCGTTCAGAGAAGATCCAAGGCTACAGGATCGAGCTCATACCAACGGGTGCTCTCAATCCGTCACAGGTCCAAGGAATTTATGAGCTGAGTAATCGAGAGTTTGCTAGCAATCCCTACTTCGAACCTATCGATTTTCAAACATTTGCCCGCCTTTATCTGCGCGTACCTGCAGATCGCAATCAGGCTGGCATCTCAATCGCCTGGAGTCCTGAGGGTCAAATCGCAGGCTTTTTTTATACCTTTTACGAATCGAGAGCGGATGCCATTGTCCTCAAAACAGCAGGAGTCGGATGCGAGCATCAAGGTCTCGGTCTGAGCAATGCGTTGCTCTGGGTTCACCTGGCGAGCTATTCCAAGCCGCCTCGTCTCTCCATTTCAGCCCTGTTGAAAGCAGGTCAACGCAGTGAGTCCTATGCACGCCATGGTCAGGAAGTATGGCGGCATGAATATCTGCTCTATGAACGGACTTTGTGAGTCAGTATGGTTTCAGAGTTTTTAGATTGACTTACGAGCGTCAGATGAGCTGATACTTTCTTCTTTTGGCGTCGAGTGTCGATCTTGGAAGTCCCAAAGCTTCAGCTGTCTCTGCTATCGAGGCATGACGACTGAGGGCCTTTCGGATCAGGGTCTTTTCAAAAAGTTCTACCGCCTCTTCGAAGGGCCGGTCCTCCGCTAAGGCTCTGAGGAGCTCTTTGCTACTGTCGTCGTCAGCGGCAGGTGAGCCTGCTGAGGGGGAATGAGGGGGGTGCATCCCTTTGAAGACGGGTAGGTATTCCGGAGCAAGTGGGAGTTCCTCAAATTCGGTACGCAGGAGCCAGGAGTCGAGTACTTTAAACAGTTGCCGGATATTGCCCTGCCAATAAAATTCTTTGAGCTTTTCGCAGAGCTTTTGGAAGGTCTTGCTGTCGATTTCGACCCTCTTTTTCGCAAGAAACATGGCCGTCAGAGCGTCGATGTCAGCTTTTCGCTGCCGGAGAGGAAGTAAGGGAATATCAAGGCCTGTGATCCGACTTCTCAGGTCGAGCATGAAACGCCCGGCATCGACTTCGTCGTCGAGATCCTTGGTTGTCGCAGCGATGAGCTGGAACTTGGAGCGATAGGTTCGTGTCTCGCCGAGGCGGTTATAGGAGCCGTCGTTGAGGACTCGAAGCAGCTTTTGTTGACAAGCGAAGTCGAGGGTATGGATCTCATCGAGAAAAAGGATCCCGCCGTCAGCATCGCCGACAAAGCCATTGGTCGTTTGCTCAGCTCCCGTGAATGCACCTTTTCTGTGACCGAAAAGGAGGGACTCCGCAAGATCTTTGGTCAATGTTGCACAGTTGACGGCAACAAAAGGGATATTCCCTTCGGTTTGGCAGCGATGCTTATGGATCAGGCGTGCAATTTCCTCTTTGCCCGTTCCGGTTTCGCCGATCAGGACGGCAGTCATGGTATTCCGCTTCGCAATCCCTTTGATCTTATTGATGAGAGCAGCATCGACTACGATGCCCTCCGGGTATTGCTCGAAGTACTGTTGCCAGCGTCCCGAGTGTATGGACTTCGGCACTTTCTCGGTGGTCAAAGCCTTCCGCTCCTTGGCAAGACTAAAAGCGATGATGATCTCATCAGCTCTCGACAGGGGCTTTCTGAGAAAGTGCTGAGCTCCAGCCTTCAGTGCATTATCCCAGATATCAGCTCTGGGATCTGATGAATTCGCTACAATCACGAGATTCGGTTGGGCGTCTCTCCCCAGGCCGATAACCTTTAAGCCGTCAGGCTCGTCGAATCCAGCGCGTGACTCGATGTGGAGGTCGGAGAGGAGGAAGTCATAGCTCTCCGTACGAAGCGCGAGCTCAGCCTCCCGAATCGTGGTTGCTATCTTGTAGGTAGCTCCCAGCTCCCGCAAGAGAGCTTCGATTCTTTCAATATCGTGTTTGCTATCTTCCACAACGAGTATCTTTCGATCTTCAAACATCTTCTGTCCTTTCGTCCCCTGAGATCCCAAGGTGTATGCGTGTTCCCCGTACGATCTCGTTCGGAGGAGTGTCTGGCTTAAACTGAGCAATGCGGATTCCTTCATCAGTACGTTTATCTACTTTGTTTGGGTCATTAGTGGTGATGAAGGCCATCCTTCGTTCAGCTTGACATGAGCTTCGATCCCACTCAGTCTGTTCAAAATTGTAGAACAGAGTGACTGCGATCGGTAGACGGCTCCTTCGTTTTTGCAAAGAGGCTCTTTGATTTCCGATAGGACCCGCTCCTGCTATAGGGACTCGTCGACTTCGATCCGAGCGTATGTGGAATGAAACATACAAATATTGTTAACTTATTTCCCCAATCCTAACGGGCGTCACCCCCTTAACCCATCATCACGTGCTCGATACATGCAAGGCCTAGGCCAGTAATGTCTGATTTTCCGTACATCTGATCAGGGCAAAACCTTCGAGCAAAAGACAGGGCTTAGGCTGCGTTTCGTCCCCTTGAAGGACGGGACTTCGCTTGTTGGTTACTCAGGCAGAGAGCAGAGAAGGTGAGCGTCATCGGCATTTTGAAGTTGGGCTTGCTTGCTAGGCGCTTGATGTTGATCCCAGGTCGGATCCGTCTTGGCAAAAGATGTTCTTCAGAACGAGTCAGTGCCATGTGTCATGGAAAATTCCTCGCACGAAATACATGATGATGTGTAGGTCGTGATTCACAGATTCTGATGCCTCCATATCCAATTCTGATTTTTTCATCAAGGCATAGCTATGGATCATGATTAGAGGTAAATGAATAGTGTTTCGTTTCAAAGTGAGAGAAGGATTTTTTGCTCAAAACATAGGGAGATTTACGTATGAAATGTAGTCAATTGAATCAGTATGGTCGATGGATTTTGGCTCTTTTCCTTGGTCTCAGCATTCAACCCATAGCATTTGCTGCGAACATCTATTCAACGGGAACTTATACGGTCACAACGCAGAGCCTTTCTTGCAATAAAACACCAGCTCCTTGCTACGATGCCTCCTGCCAGGTCGTTTTGATCCAAAAGGGTACAACCTTCGATGTGGATAGTATCACCGGGGGAACAAAGCCATGGGGCTATTCCGATCTCTACCAATGCTGGGTGCGTATGAGTACCAGTTACCTTTCGGCGGTTAATCCTCAAAACTTTGACATTTGGTCTACAGGCCTTTACTCGATCAAAGTAGAGAGTTTGGCTTGTAATGTGAGTCCTGAGCCCTGTTATGATACAAGCTGTCAACTTGTGATCATAAAAAGAGGTACAACAGTTTCCGTGAATCAAATTGATGAAGAGGGATTCATCATGGGTGGTGGCAAGCCATGGGGACTGACGGACTATGGATGCTGGATCCGCATGAGTTCGAAATACTTGAATTATTAGTGGAGGGAGCTGTCAGATCAGGAGGTCTTTGAACTCCTGATCTGAAAAAACAGGTACGGTGCTCTTGGATAACAACATAGGCTTGTCCTCGAAAACTCGAGGCTGAATACCGCTCGTTGAGCTCGGAATATCGAGTGATGGGACTATTCGTTAACGTGGTTTCTGGGAACATGGACTATGTCAGGTATCCCTTAGAGTGAGTGCAGGTCCAAAAGTAGCCCCGAGTCGTCTCTGCACAAAGGCTCTCCGTTCCTCTTGCAATGCCTGTCCGAGCCGGACTTTGAAGCTTTTGGCCTGGTTGCCCCTAACCACTGGATCGTTTCAAAACGCGATAGTATCAAGTCAAACCTGAATAGTCTGAAGAATGCCATCAAGCTCGGTTTTATTGTAGCGGAAAAAAATGGATTCTGACTGATCGATGCGCCACAGGCCAGCCGGCATACCCTTTTGCTTTTTGAGATGAGCTTTCCGGGTGATATAGCACTCGCCCGCGAGATCGTCTTTGAAACGGGAAAAATGCAGAGCAAGGATCGCAGCCTCGCGTATCAAAGAGGTAGGGAGAGCTTCTCGAATATCCGGAGTCACTGGAACAATAACATGCGATCCTGTCACTCCTACTGCGTGAAACCAGTAGTCATTGGATCGAGCCGCTTTCGTGAGTTCATCGTTCTCCAAGGAGCCTTTTCCAACCAAGATACTATGACCTGTGGAAGATCGATAGGTTTTGTAGGGCTTAGCTCCTCCTTCGTTAGAACGTGTCTCGCGAGGGCTTGTCAGATCCGGGAGTTTGTATTTGCGGACCAGAACCTGGAGCTGAGCATCCTTGAAGGGGTGGGCAAGAAGTTGTGCGATGTCCTCTTCGAGGTCCCGGGTCTGACTCACTGCCATGTCGAGTTGCTTAAGGCCGATCTCTCGGCCTCGCCTTGCCTTTCGCCAAGCTTGAAAGGCTGCTTCGATCTGTTGGCCACGAGACAGCTCAGGGTCTAGGGGTATCGACAGGTCATGGTCCAATCCCGTCGTGGCTGCATCGAGCCTGAGTTCGATCGATTTGTCCTTGAGAAGATAAACATAGCTCTGCAACAACTGCGCCTGCCGCTCGAGCCGTTGGACTGTCTCGTGACTGGGGAGGTCTCTCGTCAGCTTTTCGCGAGTCTTTTTGATGGTTTTGAGCTTGCGTTTGAGGCGACTGCTCAATTCCCGCTGGGCTTTCGGCAAGAGATCTTCGCTGCCCCCGCTCGCCTCCCGTGGCTCGCTGGCTGCCTGATTATCATCCTGCAACGCGAGGTTCTCGCTATCCTGAAGTGCTGCCCCCGTCTCCATAGTGGCTTGTTCTCGTGATGCAAGAAGGCTCTGAGTTAAACTTGGCAGGATGTCGTGCATGCCTTGTTCCGGCATTGGTTCTTCTAGCGCATGTTTCTTGGTGAAGGTTCCTTTCTGGCCAAAGCTGACATGTATGATCTGATCGGGGCTGATAAGGGAGAGCAAGGGAGGTTTGCTACGCGCGAGGCGCAGCATCCAGGGCTGTCCCTGTTCGGGACCTGCCAAGAGAGGAATCCATAGGCTGCCCGTGCTTGCGTCTTGCCAGATCCAGCGGATGGTAAAACTCGGGCAGTGTTTGCGAAGTATTTGAATCAGAGCGTGGTTAGCGGTCGCATCGGTCGGCTTTTCCCCACCAAGTCTGAGACCAAAACTCTGTTGTTTGACATCGATGATCAGGTGAAGCTTTTTCGGCAGTGGTCCCATCTCGCGTGGAGCCAGGGGTTGCGCCTGAAGAATGAGACTCATGTCCTGGCTCACCCAAGATTTGAGGACACGAAGTTTGATGGTTGGCGGCAGCATAGGTATCTCGTTCGATGGGTGGTGGCTTCGAAAAAGGGACATGACGAACACAAAGGAATCAGGGTCGTAGCGGAGGGGCTTTCGGCTTCTTCTCACCTGGGGTACGAGTTGGTTTTTGGGGCGTGTGACCGAAGGGAGGTGGCTCATTGCCAGGGATGGCCCAGTAAGGGTCCAGACCTGATTCGGTGGGATCGGTCTCGCGCCGAAAGCCCAGCACAGGACGCCCAAAGTCACCGGTCGCCAAGGCCGATTCTTTTAGGGTTTCCGTGATAAAACCAAGCTTATGCATTTCACGAATGATGTGGGCATAGCGGCGATGGCCAAACTCGGTTAGCTCCCGTTGCCTGAGACCCTTGGACCAGCGATTGGGACTCGGCAGCACCAGGGCGAGATGGGCTCCGTCTTGGATCGTGAGGAGCTCAGGTTCGGTGTCGAAAAAATGCTGAGCTGCGGCTTTGATTCCAAAGACCCCGTCTCCAAATTCGACCAGATTGATATACCATTCCAGGATCCGATCCTTCGACAACAGGGTCTCTAGCAGCAAGGCACCAAGTGCCTCACGCAATTTTCGCAGCAGGTTCTTGTCTGAGCTGAGAAAAGCCATTTTTACGACTTGTTGGGTGATGGTCGAGGCACCGCGTGCATATCTCTTCTGCTCCATGTTGAAGGCGATACTGCTGCGAATCTCCCGCCAGTCCAATCCACTGTGCTCGTAAAAGCGCGCATCCTCGGCTACCACGATGGCATGAATCACGTGTTTGGATACAGCAGCGATCGGAACCCAGTGCTCACTTCCTGGACCGATCTGAAAGACTTGCTCACCCGACTTTGGCCAACGTACGACAGCTATCGGGCCTCGCTCAAGCTCCCATACAGGTGGAAGAAGAGCGATGATGGCTCCGACCGACAGCAGAAAGCAGGCGATTGCGAAGCGAGCGAGCCAAGTTACGAAGCGTGCACGTCTAGAAGTCATCCCCTTGCCCATCCATCGTGTGTTGTGTCAGGTCCATGACGACCGACAGCTTTTCAATAGTGCAGGGTTACTCCCTCTCGTTTGAGACTAAAAAGAGACTGACAGACGGGATCGCTGAGATCAATGCCGGTCTGCTGTGGGCGGATTTTGACCTGTGCCTTCTCAAAAGCCAATTCCAAAGCCAAAGGAGTCGAGCCTGGATGGCTCTCTAGGACCTTTTGAATGCGCTGCACGAGACGCTTCTGCTTTTCGAGATTGACCTGATTGCAGAGTAGCTGACTCTTCAGCTGGATCGTGGCTTTCTTCACTGCGGCGCGTCGCGCCTTCTCAAGCGGCTGGATACCTTCGATGCGAACGTTGATGCCCGTACCATCGAAACTCTGTTGGATATTCAACTGCACGACGACCATGGTCTGGGGCTCGGGCCGTTGCTCGGGTAGGTCGTTTTCAAAGGCCACAGCCTCCCAAGTGCCTGTGTCATCTTCCAGTGTGAAGTAAGCCATTCGTTTGCCGGTTTTGGTCAAGCGTTCGGACATGTCACTGAGGAAAGCTACGCAAAACATTGCTTTTTTGCCGATGAGTTTAGGAATATCGCCGATGCGAATCTGGCCGAAGCGTTTGACGTCCAACTCGTAGCAATCGACAGGGTGACCTGAGATAAAGACGCCAAGCAGCTTTTTCTCCTTGAGGAGCCACTCGATGGGCGAGCCGCTATCCATCACAGCGGCGTCCTTCTCCCAGTCTGCAATCTCAACGTCGGCATTGCTCTCGTCGAAGTCGTCGAAGAGCAAGCGTTGACCTTTGGTCTTCGCTCCATGATGGGCTTCGCTGAACTTGATCATATCCGGTAAGAGAGCCATCAACACAGCTCGGGTTTTCCCAAAGCCGTCGAGAGCTCCCACCTGAATCAATAGCTCGAGGGTTTTTTTGCCGACTTTGTGCAGATCCACTCGCTTCGAGAGCTCGGTAAGGGATCGGAACAGTCCACCTTTATCCCGTTCGCTGAGAATGGCCTCGAGAGAATGGCCGCCGATACCTTTGACAGCTGCGAGACCAAAACCGATCGTCTTGGCTTTCGGCACATCGAACTGTAAGAAACTACGATTGATATCTGGGGGTAGGAGTTGAAACTTGAGCCGGCGGCACTCCTCCACATAACGGACCAACTTGTCGGTGTTATCCAGGTCGCAGGTCATGATAGCTGCCATGAACTGCTCGGGATAGAAGGTCTTCAGATAAGCAGTCTGATAGCTGACAAGACCGTAAGCAGCGGAGTGAGATTTGTTGAACCCGTAGGCTGCAAATTTTGCCATCAGTTCAAATAAATCTTCAGCTAAGGTTTCATCGACCTTATTGTCTTTGCAGCCAGAGACGAAGCGGGCTTTCTGTTTGGCCATCTCCTCCGGCTTTTTCTTACCCATGGCGCGGCGAAGCAAGTCGGCTTCGCCAAGCGAATAGCTCGCGAGTGTTGCAGCGATCTTCTGGACCTGTTCCTGATACAGAATGATACCGTAGGTGTCGGACAAGATCGGTTCAAGGCTGGGGTTGAGGTATTGGATCTCCTGCCGACCGTGCTTTCGTTCGATGAAGTCGTCGACCATGCCAGAGCCCAGTGGACCCGGACGAAATAAGGCCACGACAGCCACGATATCTTCGAAGCGACTCGGTTTCAGTTTCTTCAAGAGCGCTTGCATCCCCGAGCTTTCAAGCTGGAAAATGCCTACGGAATAGGCCTGGGAGATCTGGTCGTAGACCTCCTTTTTTTCAAGATCGATCTTTTCGATATCAAACTTCGGGTCTTTCGTAGCCCGAATGAGCTTCACGGCCTTGTCGATCACGGTCAAGGTCTTGAGACCAAGAAAGTCGAATTTGACGAGTCCCACTTTTTCGGCGTTTTTCATCTCGTACTGGGTGATAAGCGAACCATCTTCAGACTTGTAGACGGGGACTAGATTCTGCATCCCGCCATCTGCGATTACGACGCCTGCAGCATGAACCGAGGTGTGCCGACTGAGGCCCTCGATCTTGAGGGCGAGTTCGATCATCTTCTGGATGTTTTCGTCTTTCTTGCCTTCTTCAAGAATACGCGGTTCTTTAGCGAGCGCGTCTTCAAGCTTGATATCCAGCTCATTCGGTATCAGTTTGGCAATTCGATCCACTTTTCCGTAGCCGATCTGGAGGACTCGACCCACGTCTCGAAGAGCAGCCTTAGCCTTCATTTTACCGAAGGTGGTGATCTGAGCGACGTTCTCAGCCCCATATTTTTGGGTGACGTAGCGAATCACCTCGTCCCGCCGATCCTGGCAGAAGTCGACGTCGAAGTCGGGCATAGAAACCCGTTCTGGGTTCAGAAAACGCTCGAATATCAGGTTGAAGCGCAGCGGATCGAGGTCTGTGATGCGTAGAGCATAGGCTACCACCGAACCAGCACCTGAACCCCGGCCTGGTCCTACGGGGATATCATGATTTTTGGCCCAGTTTATAAAGTCCTGTACGATGAGAAAATACCCAGGAAATCCCATCGAGATAATGACTTCCACCTCGTATTCGAGACGTTCCCGGTAGAGTGTCTCTTTCTCGGGAGTGAGGCTCTTGCCATAGAGAGGTCTGAGCAGTGTCAGACGTTCCTCGAGTCCCTCGCGGGCAATGCGCCTGAGAGCATCCGCTTCGGTCTCGCCATTTTGAGCTTCGAATCGAGGCAAAAAATACTCGCCGAATGAAAATTCCAACTTGCAAGCATCAGCGATGAGCTTTTGGTTGGTAAGCGACGTCGGCCAAGCTCCATAGCGACTCTGCATCTCTTCATTGTCAAAGACGTGAAACTCGGAGGTCTGCAAGCGACCACGGATATCGGCCATGGTCAGATCGTTTTTGATCGCTGTCAGGACCGCGTGCGCCTCCTGATCGTCAGGATTGAGGTAATGACTGTCAGCCGAGGCGACGAGCGGCAGCCCATAGTGCTCCGCTGCTCCGACCAAAATCGGCAGCATACGTTTTTGTTGGGGCAAGTTGTTATCGATGAGTTCGATAAAATAGTTGCCCTCACCTAAGATGAGGCGCATCGCCGCGACGTGTCGATCGAGTGCTTCGACCAAAAGGTGATTGTCGACCGAGGGAGCTCGCAGTTCGGCTAAGGGGTCGGGGCAGCGAAGAGCCAGATTTTCAAGCAGACTGCCGAATTCTCCGCGCAAACAGCTTGAGAGGCCGATTAGATCTTCGGCCTGAGTCTCGAGTGCCTTGTGTGAGACGTAGGGGAGGGGAGCGTCCGGCTTGGCATCGAGATAGGCCGAACTCACAATGCGACACAGACTCCGATACCCTTTGACAGATTTGGCCAGGAGCACGAGGTGAAACGCATCAGCTTTGCGCGGTCTGCCAAAACCCTCTTGTTTCAGGAGCTGCTGGTCACTGGCACCCTCCCAGTAGATTTCCGTGCCGACTATGGGTTTGATCCCACTCTCTTTGCACTTGCCGTAGAACTCAATTGCCCCAAACATGTTGCCATGATCGGTAAGGGTAATGGCGCTGTGGCCGAGTTTCTTGGCCTTTTTGATGAGATCACCGATGCGTATCGCGCCATCGAGGAGCGAATACTCGCTATGAATGTGCAGATGCACGAAATCTGATGCAGATGGTGCTGTATCCAAAAGCCGGTCCTCATTCTGGAAAGGCAAAACCCACGCCTGGAGCCCTCGCAAGGAAGAGAGCCGCCCCGTGTTCGGGTGCGCAGGAGATTATACCCGGGTCCACGCCCCGGGCAAGCGACCTTCGTGACCAGAGCTCGGACTTTGGGTCGTCAGATCGAGAGTGTTCCAGCCAAAAGGAGATCTTTCGCGCCTGCTCCCACTTTTGCCGGCCGTTTCGATATAGGTACTGAGCGAAGGAGTACGGTGTCTTATGAAAAGGACTCAAGAATTCGACCTTTTTTGCCGATACGACTATTAGGAAACATTAGTGGAGACATTGTGATATGTTGAGACTCGGACTGCACGGCAGTTGCCTTTCATTCTGTCTTCTCTGGGCTGTGGCGCTTGCATCGTGTCAGGAATCCGGTTTTCAATCGGAGGCACCTAAAGAAAACATCGGCATCGAGGCCCAGGCGCCCGTTAGTGCTGCTGCCACGACGCCAAAGGCAGCTGCTGATAGTCTGCCAGCCGATGTCACCGAATACCAGCCGATCGTCGTGGAGGAGGGTGTTATCCAGCCGGTCTGTAAGACCAAGTTGCAGTACAATCCGAGCGAGATCCTCTGCAGTATCAATGAGGCAGAGCGACGAACGATCTGGGAAAACGTTACAGAATGGCGGCCACGAATCCAGAGTCTTAAAAATCCTCGAGCTAATTGGATCTCGCCTTTGGCGGCCGTGGAGCAGGTGGTCGGCGGGCAAACTCAGATCTTTTGCCCCTTTGTTCCCGACAGCGACAAGCTTATCTTTGTCTCTCATTTTCGCTTAGCCGAAGATACCGCTGTGACTTTGGAAGCTGTCATTGATGACATCGGACAGGTTCGCCTGTGGAAGCAAGCTGACCCAGGGCAGCAGGTCTACCTCTCTGCAAAAGCACCGAAGGTAGATGGTAGCGTCATGCTGAGCAAGGGTTTTTATACGCTTGTCATCGATGGCATCGACACCGGTCGCGGTGCAACTGGAACCATTGCAACTGTTTACGGAGCGAATGGAGCGGTCCTTCGCCAAACCGAACAGAAAAAAGAGTGGTGTATCTTCCGCGTCACTGCTCAGACAGACGTAGCTAGCTTTCTCAGGGATGCTTCAAGCTGTCGTTACTGTATGTCCGGTGAAGAGCTGCCGGTAACTCCCTGATGCAAGAAGCCTCTCGGACCTAAGGTCGCCATGGGCCGTGCATTGCCTGAGTTTTGCTCTGACTTGAGCAAGCTGTCGTTGCTGTACGTCTGATGAAGAGCTGCCGGTAACTTCCCGATGCAAGGAGCCTTCTCGGACCTAAGGTCGCCATGGGCCGTGCCTTGCCTGAGTTTAGCTTTGAATTGAGATATCTTTGTCGTAGATCGACAGTCGGGATCGATGTCTCGGACCTCATTGCCACATACCTCCTTGCCACATACCTCCTTGCCACATACCTCCTTGCCACATACCTCCTTGCACTATCTTTGTCGTAGATCGACAGTCGGGATCGATGTCTCGGACCTCATTGCCACATACCTCCTTGCACTATCTTTGTCGTAGATCGACAGTCGGGATCGATGTCTCGGACCTCATTGCCACATACCTCCTTGCCACATACCTCCTTGCACTATCTTTGTCGTAGATCGACAGTCGGGATCGATGTCTCGGACCTCCCTGCCACGTACCTCCCTGCCACGTACCTCCCTGCCACGTACCTCCCTGCCACGTACCTCCCTGCACTAACAATGGGAACCACAAAGGTTGATTCGCGGGATGCCTCGCGACCTTTCTCTTGCCACGAGAGTGTATTTGTATGAGTCTGAGTCAGGCGAATGCCTCTCTGTTTTTTTGCAAACTTTCTTCTTCTATCGGGCATCCACTATCCTGAGGTCAGAGCCTGTCCGGGAGGAGGTGCTCCATGTGGGATGTCGAGATTGCTACACTCTTGGGATATGGGGCGCTGGGCTGTCTTTGGTTGGTTCTTGTCTTGATCCTTCGATTTCGCTGGGTCGAAAGAATTTTTCAGGGTTGGCCACGGGCCTATCACCTGCATCACATCGTAGGGATAGTCGTTCTCATTTTCGGGTTGATCCATGGTTTTTTATCGTTGAGCACCGTATGGGACACGGGACCTTGGTACAGCTTGTTTGTATTCTGGTTCGATCCCAGAGATCTCATCAGTCTTTCGGGGAGTCTCGCGCTCCTGTCCTTGCTCCTGGTTGGAGCGATGGGCTGTCTCAAGCGGATGAGCCGCAGACCCTGGCTTACAATCCATCGGACCTCGCTCCTCAGTATCGTCCTTGTCTTGTGGCATGGTTACGAACTGGAAGTTCTGACGTCAGCAGAGCCCTGGCGTTTGTGGTTCTGGATCATAGGCCTGGGGCTCCTCTTTCTTCTTTGTTTGCATCGGCTCGGTTATGCCGTGCTTCAGCATCCCCTTTCGTTTCACGTGGAAGCCGTTGTTCCCATGGGTTCGTCGCTGTACCAGCTGATTTTGTCGACTCAGGACAGACGGTGGCAACCAGGTCAGTTTGGGTATTTTAGGTTTTTTGATCCCCATCGGTCAGGCGTGAGCCGAGAGCGTCATCCCTTCACTTTACTCACGCGTCCTACAGCAGGACAAATGGTCCTCTTGATCAAGGCTGTAGGTGATGATACGTGCAAACTGCAAGATGTGGCACCTGGCACGCCTGGTGATGCGCAGGGACCTTACGGAAGCTTTCTTCCTGCTGCGAGACGCCTGACACCCCAAGTGTGGCTGGCGGGAGGTCTCGGAGTGATCCCCTTTATGGGTGTTTTAGAGGCTCTCAAGGGGATTCAGGAGCGTCCCCCCATCACGCTCTTGCTCTTCGTGAGACCGGGAGGAGTCACTCCGTTTCACAGCCAGCTCGATTCATGGACTTGCGACCATTCCTGGTTTCATTGGATCTTAGTTGAAGACGATGCTGATAAGCCGTCGGGGATCGAACGGATCAAGTCCATCAATCTCTCCTGGCGGACGCATGAATTCCTGATAGCCGGACCCCATGCCATGGTTAAATATTGGTGCACGACCCTCTGTGCAGAAGGTCTCCCATGCCGACGGATTCATACGGAGGATTTTCTGAAATGAAACTTTTTTACCCATGTGTGCTGCTTCTCGCTCTCGCAGCAACTGAAAGACTACAATCGACTGAAGAGCTCAAAGTGTTTACGAGCGAGGAGGTCGCTCGTCATGATTCCAAACAAGACTGTTGGCTGATGATCGAGGGTATGGTTTATGACGTAACAAACTATCTGCCTAAGCACCCCAAAAAATATTCGCTTGTAGGTGAATGCGGTCATGATGTGACTGAGGGGTGGAAGACGAAAGGGGACAAGAACAAGCCCCATACTCGCAAAGCAGAGGCTATTCTTAAAAAGCAGCTGATCGGTCGTGCGATCGAACCCTAGCGTTGGGTTATGATGAGTGGCAGGATTGAGCGGATTGCTGAGAACATGTTCCAGTCTGAGTTTGCACTATCTGGATGAGGGCTGCCTGGTCTCCTCGTGCCGAGATCATGTGTGGCTCCCAGTCCCGCGCTGATAGAATGTCCAAAAGCAAGGACACACGCCTTTGGACCATGTCGGGACTCGTCAACGAGCATTTCAGGACAGGCACAAGAAAGCCTCTTCAAGAGGCCTTCATCAGAGGACAACATTCACTCCCACTCGATCGTCGCAGGCGGTTTGGTGGTGACATCATAGACGACTCGATTGATGCCATGCACCTTGCGCACGATCTCGTCAGCAACCCGTACCAAAAAGCTGATCGGCAGATCACCGACACCGGCCGTCATCCCATCCGAGGCCGTGACAGCACGAAGTGCACAGGTCTGCTGGTAGGTGCGGTTGTCGCCCATAACACCGACAGATTTCACTGGCAGAAGCACGGCAAAGGCTTGCCAAACGCTGTGGTACAGACCTTCGTCACGAAGCTTTTGGATGAAAATCGCGTCAGCTTCTTGCAAAATCCGCACTTTTTCGGCATCAATCTCCCCGAGAATCCGGACAGCAAGGCCAGGACCGGGGAAGGGATGGCGATCGATGAGGTGCGCTGCAATACCAAGTTGCCGTCCGATGCTTCGCACCTCGTCTTTGAAGAGAAAGCGGAAAGGCTCAACCAGCTGCAGATGCAGTCGATCAGGGAGGCCACCTACGTTGTGATGACTTTTGATAACCTTGGCTCCCGCACCGTGGCCTGCTGATTCTATGACGTCAGGGTATAAGGTGCCCTGTCCGAGGTGGGTGAAGCCGGAGTGCGCATGAGCGAACTCTTCGAAGACCTCGATGAATGTGCGACCTATGATCTTGCGTTTCTGCTCAGGGTCGCTGACTCCTTGGAGTGCCTTATAAAATTCCTGGGTTTTGTCTAAAACCGTCAGATGAACACCCAGAGTCAAAAGCTGTTCGCTGACCCAGCTCACTTCATTCTTGCGCAAAAGACCGTGGTTCACGAAGACTGCGTGAACCTTGTCATGACCTAGGGCTTTAGTCAGCAGCGCGGCAGCGACCGTCGAGTCGACTCCGCCCGACACGGCCATCAAAACTTTACCGTCGCCAACATTCTGCTGAATCCGACCGATGGATGAACTCAACATGCAGCCAGCATCCCAGTTGAAGGGGGCCTTACAGATCTTCTCCAGAAAAACTTGCAGCAGAGCAGCGCCCTGTTCGGAATGGTGAACCTCTGGGTGGAACTGGAGTCCAATCCATGGGCGCTCTTTGTGAGCCATAATTGCCATGACCCCATCCGTGGTCCGCCCCAATACTTCGAAGGCGCCGCTACTATCCTCGACATCATCGCCATGGCTCATCCACACCGTCTGATGGAGCGGTAGTTCAGCCAGGCAGCGCGCGTAAGCTGGCGCTTGGTCCAGCTTCATGTCGACTCGAGCCCGACCATACTCTCGATGGGTACCACTGCGCAGACGACCGCCGGAAACTCCTGCCATGAGTTGCATCCCGTAGCAGATGCCGAGGACAGGTTTGTTGCTGTTTTGAACCCAGGCAGGCAGAGTTCGAGCCCCTTCGTCCGTCACGGTATCTGGACCGCCCGATAGAATGATGCCGTGATAGGTGAAGTCTTCAAGCGGCTTGGAACTTGTTCCGTCGATAATCTCAGAATATATCCCAAGCTCGCGCAGGCGACGTGCGATCAGGAGTGTATACTGAGAGCCATAATCCAGGATGAGAATACCTTCGTTCACTGGCCTTTGCATGCTATGCTGCATGACATGCTTCTCCCGTATCAGTCGAGTTTATAATTCGGAGCTTCACGCGTGATGTAAACATCATGGACATGGCTTTCTCGGAGTCCAGCTGAAGTGATCTGGACGAATTCGGCTCGCTGATGGAGCTCATCGATCGTTGGAGCGCCGCAGTATCCCATGGCCGAGCGGATACCACCGACCAACTGATAGATGGTGTCAGCCAAGGGGCCACGATAGGCGATCCGACCTTCGATACCTTCTGGTACCAATTTGCCTGGATCCTCGATGTCTCCTTGGAAGTAACGGTCACGACTGCCACGCCGCATCGCGCCTAGGCTGCCCATACCGCGGTACTGCTTGTAGCTTTTGCCCTGATAAATGATGAGATCACCGGGCGTTTCATCGGTACCGGCAAAGAGCGAACCAATCATGATGGTTTGGGCACCGGCAGCTAGTGCTTTGACGATGTCGCCGCTGAATTTGATGCCACCATCCGCGATGATGGGGACGCCCGCTTTGCGACCGACGGCAGCGCACTCCATTACTGCCGAAAACTGGGGAACGCCAATGCCAGCAACGATACGAGTGGTGCAGATGCTGCCAGGGCCAATCCCGACTTTGACTGCATCCGCTCCTGCTTCGATCAGAGCCGAAACTGCTTTGCCGGTGGCGACATTACCGGCGACGATCTGGAAATCGAAGCTGCGCAGAGCATCCTTGATCCGCCGCACGGCGTTGATGACCCCCTGGGAATGGCCATGGGCTGTATCGACGACGATGACGTCCACCCCTGCTCGGACCAGTGCTTCGGCTCGTTCCACGAAGTCACCACCCGCGCCGACAGCTGCACCAACGAGCAAACGACCCGAGCTGTCCTTGGAAGCATTCGGGAACTTCTTCGATTTGAAGATGTCCTTCACGGTGTACATGCCGATAAGGGTGCGACCGTCGGAGTCGAGGACGGGAAGCTTTTCGATTCGATGTCTATGCAGGAGTTCGACGGCCTCGTCTGGCGTCGTATGTTTGCTGCAGGTGACGACCTCTTTGGTCATCACATCTTTCACCTGGCGCTTGAGGTCCTTTTCAAAGCGTAGATCGCGCCCTGTGATGATGCCGACCAGACGACCACTGTCCACGACGGGAAAGCCTGAGAAATTCTCTCGCTTCATGATCTGCATCACTTCAGCTAAGGTGGTATCGGGATGGACGGTGACCGGATCCTTCACGATGCCCGACTCACTCTTTTTCACCTGCCGAACTTCGTCGGCTTGCTCGTCGATCGACATGTTCTTATGGATGATGCCGATGCCCCCTGCTTGCGCCATCGTGATAGCGGTCTTAGCTTCAGTGACGGTATCCATGGCAGCAGAGACGAGGGGGATTTTGATTTTGAGCAGGCGCGTGAGTTGGGTTTCGAGGTTGGCTTCGTGGGGCAGTATCTCGGAGTGTTGGGGTACGATCAAAACGTCATCGTAGGCCAGGCCAGTGCGAAAGGCTTCAGTCATAGTGACCTTCCTCATGCTTTTGGGGTCTAATATATGTTAGGGGCGGTGGGTTCAACATCAGATTGCCGCAGGTAGTGTTCGATTTAAGGCGGGATACTAGCACTTCGAACTCGCTGAGGGAAGAGGTCAAGAGGGATTTTTTCGTTGATGCAACTGGGCGTTTCCCTAGCTCCTGTACTCTGAAGAATGCCAATATGACTTATAAGTACAAAGCTTGCAGGAATACGGAACTTTGGCTAAAAAGGCAGCTTTGGCGTGATGAGCCATGACTTTTCCATTCAACGCGAGGCCTCGCCGTGCACATTAAGCAACTGGAAGCCGAAATCGCCAAAAGGCGAACCTTTGCCATTATTTCTCACCCCGATGCCGGTAAAACGACGATGACCGAAAAGCTGCTGCTTTACGGTGGGGCGATCAATATGGCAGGAAGTGTGAAGGCCAAGCGCTCGAAAAAGTTCGCCACTTCCGACTGGATGGAGCTGGAGAAGCAACGTGGGATCTCGGTGACGAGCTCGGTCATGAAGTTTCCCTATGGTGGCTGCGAAATGAATCTGATTGATACACCGGGTCACCAGGACTTTTCTGAAGATACCTACCGGACTCTGACGGCTGTTGATAGTGCCCTGATGTTGATTGATGCTGCTAACGGGGTCGAGGAGCAAACCAAGAAGCTGTTCGGGGTCTGCGCCCAGCGCAAAACGCCCATTATCGCCTTTATCAACAAGATGGACCGTGAAGGTCGCGAACCCTTCGAACTGCTTGAAGAGATCGAGACTGTGCTCGGCATTCGGGTTTCGCCGATCACCTGGCCTATCGGGATGGGTCCGAGTTTTCGAGGGGTCTACCATCGGCTCTTGAATCAGCTGTTGATTTACGAAAAGGGCGCCGAGCGATCCCGACCTGTCCCCTTGAAAGGCCTCAGTCTGGACGCTCCCGAGGTGACGCAGGAGCTAGGTGAAGACTTAGCCCAGCAACTGAGAACCGAGATCGAGCTGCTCGACGGGGCTGGGGATACCTTCGATATCAGGCGTTACCGTTCGGGTGAACTAGCTCCTGTGTTCTTCGGTTCAGCATTGAACAACTTTGGTATTGAACCTTTACTGCAAGCCCTGATTGATATGGCGCCACCACCCCTGGCGCGTGAGACCAAAGAACGTCTGGTGGAGCCCCTGGAGGAAAAGTTCTCGGGCTTTATCTTCAAAATACAGGCGAACATGGATCCCCAACACCGTGATCGAGTCGCCTTCGTACGCATTTGTTCGGGGTACTTCCAGCGCGGTATGAAAGCCCATATTGTGAGGATCGGCAAGGAGCAACGGCTCGGGCGACCCACTCAGTTTATGGCTCAGGATCGGAGCTTGGTCGATGAAGCTTTCGCAGGTGATATTGTCGGTATCCATGACCCAGGTGTTTTCAAGATCGGCGATACTCTGACAGAAGGAGAAGCCCTCCACTTCACGGGAGTACCTCTTTTCGCACCCGAGCACTTCTGTCGAGTCACGCTCGCCGATCCTCTCAAAAGTAAGCAGCTCTATAAGGCTCTGGATCAGCTTTCGGAAGAGGGGGCCGTTCAGGTGTTTCGGCCCATCCATGGCACTGAGCAGATTTTGGGTGTGGTGGGCGTACTGCAGTTCGATGTCGTGCAATACAGGATTCAGCATGAGTACGGAGTCAAAGTTAACTTCACGCGGCTACCCTATTCTGCAGCCCGATGGATTGACTGCAGTGATGAAAAGGCTTTGGAAGAATTTATACGGGCTCAAGGCCATGTGATCTGTCTTGATCAGCATGAGCATCGCGCAATTTTGCTCGAAGACACGTGGCGTCTGAAGTTCCTTCAGGAGCGTTTTCCTAAGGTCCATTATCGGTCGACCTCGGAGAACGTGGCTACGTGATCGGGGACGGTTCAATCTTTTGATCGATAAGGACACGCAAGCTCGTGCAGATTATTCTTGGTCAGATCCTTCAGATTGCGGCTTCAACGGGCGAACTTGAGTGGATACCCGACTGTGCTTTGGTCGTCGACTCAGCCGGGACCATCGTGAGTCAGGGTGCCATCCAGACACTGCGATCCCAGTGGCCCCACGCGCCCGTCCTGGGACGGCAGGAGCACATTCTGGTGCCGGCGTTGATCGATACTCATATCCACTTCCCCCAGATGGATATGATCGGGGCCTGTGCGCCTTCGCTGCTGCCGTGGCTTGAACAGTTTACCTTTCCCCATGAGATCCGCTACCGAGGCCGCACCCATGAGGTGGCGACGGCGGCGCAGTTGTTTGCTGAAGAACTAGCACGTCAAGGAACAGGGTTTGCCGTCGTCTACAGCAGCTCAGATGAAGCGGCAACTGAACTTTTATTCGAAGCTGTGCAGGCGCGTGGACTGCGGGCTATTATTGGCAAGGTCAGCATGGATCAGCATGCGCCTCAGGAGCTGATCGTGCCTCGTGCACGGGACCTAGCCGAAACCGAAGAGTTGATCGGACGCTGGCATGGGCGAGATGGGCGCCTCTTCTACGCTTTGACACCCCGCTTCGCGCCAAGCTGCAGCCCTGAGCTACTCAAGGGCTTGGGCTGTCTCGCGAGTCAATACCCCGATGTGTTTGTGCAGACCCATTACGCCGAAAATCATGGGGAAATCGCTTGGGTCCGTGAGCTCTATCCGGTAGCTCGAGATTATCTGGCTGTTTACGAGGATTTTGGCTTGATCGGTCCAAGGACCATCCTAGCTCATGCGATCCATACCAGCCCCGAGGAGCAACAGCGTTTGCGTGATCGTCGTGTGATCGTGAGTCATTGTCCTACATCCAATCTTTTTTTAGGCAGTGGTCTTTGTCCCGTGCGATCCTACCTCCAGGATTCCATCGCCGTGACTCTCGGCAGCGATGTGGGGGCTGGCACCTCTTTCAGTCTTTGGCAAACCATGGGCGAGGCTTATAAGGTGGGACAGCTGCGTGGGGAACCGATCAGTCCTGCGCAACTGCTTTATGCATCGACTCGCGGTGCAGCCTTGGCATTAGGCTTTAGCAAGCTGGGTTCGCTAGATCCTGGCTTTGAAGCAGATATGCAGGTCATCGATCTTGCAGCCAAGCCTCTTCTCGCACGACGATGGCACAACGCACGCGATCCTGCTGATCGACTGGCGACCCTGATGCACCTGATCGATGATCGCTGCATACGGCAGCTTTATGTTCGAGGGCGACCGACTCTCGATGGTTCCGTTCGGATCTGAAATGGTGGCAAATCGCACGATTCTGTAAATGAACTCATCTCTGGGGGGATTCGCCGCCCTCAAGACGTCTGTTCCAGCCTGGAGTCCTCAGCGACTCCGCTCGTTTCTCTGCTGACGAGGCAAAGCCCACGCTCGTGCGGAAGCTCACGCGTCGGTTTGCGCAACCCCAGTCAGCTCTGCTCTGTAACTCACTGAAACCTATGATTTTGGCATATTGGCCGCATTTTTGCTTACAGGAGTACGTGCAGGCTTTACGCAGTAGAGGACAAAGGGACATGAGTACGAGGTCTCGTGCCGATGCCTGCCTACTGAGGAAGAGGAGATCGCTATGGTACAAATAGAACACGAGGCACCTTTGCCCGTGGACTCTAGCAACCCGAAAACCGTTTGTTCTGCGTGTTCACGCAAGCTTTTCTGCCAGCGTGTTCACAGGGTTCTAGCGGCTTTGGCTGTGGCTCGTGAGACGCATAAAGATCTTGAATATCAGATTCGCTTTCGTTCTCTTCTCCAAGAGTTGGTGAGGCTCGGTTTCGATTATCCGGAAGGTCATGCGGTCTGCGAGTTGGCTCGAATTGGGACTCGCGAAGCTAAGGATCTTCTACGGGAAGCACAGGAGCTCCTCATGGAAGTGCGAGACGCTTCGCATCTTGATGCTATAGAGCGCCGAAGCGTTTGAACATCCCTGTGGAGGATTGCTGCCCCGCGGTAGCAATCCTCTTTTGGGCTGTCTCAGCTGTTTTCTTTGGCCCAACCAGCGGCATGTCGCACGGCGGATTGCCAGGATTTGTAGAGACGAGCTCTTTCTCCTTCAGGCATACTGGAATCATACGCTGCATCCCTTTGCCAGAGATCCCGCAGCGCTTCGACGTTTGTAAAGTAGCCCGTAGCAAGGCCTGCGAAGTAGGCTGCACCCATAGCCGTCGATTCTAGGCATTGGGGACGAACAACTGTCGCAGCCAGCAGATCAGCTTGGAACTGCATCAATTGGGAATTGATAGAAGCTCCCCCATCGACACGCAATTCTTTCAAGGGAATCCCAGCATCGGCGCGCATCGCTTCGACGACATCTCGTGTTTGATAGGCGATCGCTTCAAGGGCTGCCCGGGCTATGTGTTCGCGCTTGGTGCCACGAGTTAGGCCGATGATGGTCCCGCGAGCGTAGGGATCCCAGTAGGGTGCTCCCATGCCAGTGAAGGCAGGAACAAAGTAAACACCCCCGTTACCATCAGCTTGGGCTGCGAGTGCTTCGATGTCTTTCGATTGTTGGATCAGACCAAGACCATCCCGCAGCCATTGCACGATCGCTCCTCCGATAAAGACGGAACCCTCGAGGGCATAAGTCGTGCGGTCTCCGAGTTTCCAGGCGACGGTGGTGATGAGCTTGTTCTTGGAAGGGATCGGAATGGATCCAATATTCAGCATAAGAAAACAGCCCGTGCCGTAGGTGTTCTTGAGCATGCCCTGTTCGAGACAGAGCTGGCCGAACATGGCGGCTTGCTGATCCCCAGCCACCCCAGCGATAGGAGCCTCGAAGCCGAATAGGCTTTTGTCAATCTTCGCGTAGACTTCCGAGCAGGAGCGGACCTCGGGCAACAGGGAGGCTGGTATCTGGAATAGGTCGAGTAGCTCTTGATCCCAACGACCCTCACGGATGTTGAAGAGCATCGTTCGACTGGCGTTTGAGATATCAGTCGCATGCAGACGACCTGCCGTGAGCTTCCATATCAACCAGCTATCGATCGTGCCAAAAGCAAGTTCACCACGATGGGCTTTTTCTCGAGCGCCTGGGACATTGTCGAGCAGCCACTTGATCTTGGAAGCTGAGAAATAGGCATCGATCACGAGGCCTGTCTTGCTTTGGATGAGACTCTCGTGACCTTCGGCCTTCCATTGTTCACAAAGTCCTGCAGTCCGACGGTCTTGCCAGACGATCGCATGGTGGATGGGACGCCCCGTTTTTCGGTCCCAGATGACGGTAGTCTCTCTTTGATTTGTGATACCAAGGGCTTCGATCGTGGAGCCAGCATCAAGCTTTTGCATGACCTCACGGACCACGGCTACCTGGCTGTTCCAAATGTCTTCGGCATCATGCTCCACCCAGCTCGGCTGGGGAAAGTGTTGGCGGAACTCTTGCTGGGCCATAGCCACGACCTGGCCTTTGGCGTTGATGACGAGGGCGCGGGAACTCGTGGTTCCTTGATCGAGCGCCAGGAGAAAAGATGTACGATCTGCCATGAGACGTCCTCCTGCCCTGGTTGAAATAAGATGCGGAAACTTCGGTTTCGCGAGGTGCTTGCTTCTCTTTTCTAACCGCTTTTTGCAGCTCGGGAAAGTCTAAGGCGCAAGAGCAGGGCTCGGGCCTGTCGTCCCATCGCCAGCAGGTGGGAAATTCAGTAACACTTTGACACGCGGGTGAGGCAAGGGAGGGTCTGGTGCAAACAGAGTCTTGCGCCAGTACATGGCAGCCGCAGGAAATCGCTCTGCCATGACGTTCAGGTTAGGGAGTTCGTTTTCAAAGGCAGCGAGCACAGGCCCCAGGCGATCGACCGCCTCCAAGGCGTCTCGCTTGAAATGAAGATCGTGGAGCGAGGGATCGGGCTTGAGGAGAACGTGCACGTCAGGTCCTTCGGTCGGAAATCCAAGCAGTCGTAGCGATTCAAAGGTGCCTCGACCCATTCCTGGAACGTCACGTCCCGTCAGGTAGACGAGCCCGAGACCCTCTGTTTCAAAACACTGTTTGACAAAGTGAAGTGCACCCGGAAACGCTTGATCCTGGAGAAGATAGGGATAGGTGAAATAGTGCCTTTGCCAAAAGAGGAACAATTCCTCACCGAAGACCCTATCCTCGATAGCCAAAAACTTAAGATTGTCGGGGACGCGGTAATGAATATCTTCCCATCGTAATTCTGCCAATCGCGCGCTCGCATCAGCATGGCGTTGACGAATCGCAGGTTGGGCGATGAAATCCATAAAGACGCGATGTTTGCGGTGTCGGCAGTCGATCAGGGTGTCATCGAGGTCGAGTAGCAGCAAGGGTTTGCGCTGACTGTGCGGAAATCGACGCCGGTGTTCACGAAGTTCGCCGATAAGATCCATGAGCTCCTCAGAAATCGTGAAAGAGGCAGAGATGGTTTTCTCTGCGGGCTTCATTTCGGGATATCATACCATCAAAAGAGTAGGGTGTGGCTCTTTTCTTCTGATGAAATAGGGTAATATCTACGGGCTTTTAAGGGAGGAAAGATGGAGGGATAGCCCCTATGCCGGTCTCTAGCTGCTGAATTGTAAACTATAGGTTTGCATGCGCCATGGATAGAAAATCTAAACGGATCGATCTGATTCCCCGTTATTTCCCCGTCGACCGCAGAAGCAAAGGCTAGTCTTCGAGCTGCCGTTCGACCAGCCGTGCATAGAGGCCTCTTTGAGCAAGCAACTCATCATGCTGTCCTTGCTCGACAATACGCCCGCTATCGAAGACCAGAATACGATCGCAGTGTTTGATGGTACTCAGGCGGTGAGCGATGATGAAGCAGGTACGATCCTTAAGCACTTCGAGGATAGCCTTTTGTATAAGCATCTCACAGGTCTCATCGACGTTAGCCGTTGCCTCGTCGAGGATCAAAATCGAGGGATTGCGGAGCAGCATGCGGGTGAAGGCTACGAGTTGTCGTTCGCCCATGCTGAGATTGGAGCCTCCATCCTGAAGCTGGCTGTCGAGACCACTCGGTAGCTGTCGCAGTACGCCGCTCAAGCCCGTGCGCTCGCAGGCCTGCCAAAGCTCAGCATCGCTGGTCTGCTCCCGCTGGGGACAGGTGATCAAAAGATTATCACGCATGGAACCCTGAAAGATGACCACATCCTGTGAGACAATCCCGATTTGCTCTCGTAACGCCTGCCGATTCCACTGCCCAAGCGGAATGTCATCGATCAAGATCTCACCCGAGGACCAAGCGTAGAGCTGCGGAATCAGATGCACCGTCGTCGATTTGCCAGATCCAGTTTTACCGACGAGTCCAACACTCATGCCGGCCTCGATCGCAAAACTGATCCCTTTGAGGACCAAGGGGCCGTTCGGATAGCGCATTTCGAGATCCCGATACTCAACTTTACCCTGGATCAGCTGGCTCGTGCTGCCCCCTTGTCCCAGGCTAGCCTCCTCTTCAGGCTCTTCGAGCATCTTGCGGACCCGCTCACTCGAGGCGATGGCATCTTGAATCAAATGCAGCTCGAAGGATAGTTGCATGATCGGTCTAAAGTAGCGCTCAGCGTAACGGATGAAGGCCACCAGAAGCCCTATGGAAACAGCTCCGTCCAGGGCCATGTGCCCACCCCAGAATAGAATGATCACGATGGGTAGCGAACAGAGAAAAGCCGCAATCGGCCGGATCAATGTATTCCAATTCATCAGCTTGAAAGCCGAGCGCAGCAGATCATGGGAAGAATCGTAGAAGGAACGATAACTCCATCTTTCAAGTCCAAAAGCTTTGATCACCGAAAGGCCATTGATGAATTCAGCGAGCTTCGCGTTGATCGCGGCTGACTTGCGCTTGTTGACCTGGAGCCAATAGCGAACGGGCTTGCGCATCACAATGGTGAAGAGGATAGCCGGTAGACTGGAGAGGGTGATGAAGAAACCTATCTTGAGATCGGTCACCAGCATGGCGATCAACACGGATATGACCGTGATAATGGCGGTCATAACGCGCGGCAAGGTGTTACTGAAAAAAGCCTCAATACCTTCGACATCCGCCGTGAGGCGGGTGATCGTGCGACCGAGCGGTTGCTGATCGTAGTAAGTCATGGGCAATCTCGTCAGCTTGGCAAAGAGGGCTTTGCGAATCTGTAGGGCCACAAGGTTGGTGACATAGGCTACGCTAACCCGTCCCTTATAATAGACGAAGATATTGAGGCTCTCGAGCAAGAGAATACCCGCGACGGTTTGGACGATGACGCTGAGGCTGACCTTTTGGATCAGCTGCTCTGCTAATTGACCCATCAGTTTGGCAGAAAACATCAGCAGGCCCGAGGATGCAATGACCAGCGCGACACCGGTAAAGAGTTGCCGATAGGTACCCTCACCATAACGAAAGAGCGCAATCACCGCCGAGACATCACCTTGTTGATCGATGGTATCTTGATGAGCGTGCATCCTCATACCTCCTGCAAGAAAGAGCTGCCGAGTGGGGTAGGAGACCAGCTCGAAGATTTGGATTGTAAGTCCTGGACTGTTGGTGATGAGGCGAGGGGAACGAGGCGGCCATGATCCATTTGGAACATTCGATCACAGATCTGCAGGGTCGAGGGTCTGTGAGCAGTCCAGATCACAGTCTGGTCCTGGAAGTGCTCCGCAAGCCTCTGGAGTATACGCGATTCTGTCACAGAATCCACGGCGCTCAAACCATCATCGAGCAGCAGAATGGGAGCCGGTTTTAGCAAAGCTCGAGCCAAGGCCAAACGCTGCTTTTGCCCGCCAGAGAGATTGATACCAGCTTCCCCGATCCAACTCTCTAAACCCTCGGGAAAGTGCTGGATGTCATCCCAAAGATCCACAGTGCGAAGGGCCGCGATCATCTCCGCTTCTTCACAGTTCGCGGTGGGGGCTAGGTTGTGCCGAATGGTGCCAGCGAATAAAAAGGGTTTCTGAGGGACTAGAGTGATCTGTGAGGTCAACCAGTCTCGCCCCACCTGCGAAAGGGGCACGCCATGTATCGTGACCTGAGCCTCTGGGTACTCGATGAGGCCCGAAAGGATACCGATCAAAGTGGATTTGCCGCTGCCGATAGGTCCCATGAGTCCGATCTTTTCTCCCCGGCGCACCTTCAGGTGGATCTGACTCAGCGCATCACGCGTGCCATCGTAGCTGTAAGTGAGCTCGTGAATGTGCAGAGCGATCTCGGGATCATATAGCTGCTTGATAAGAGCTTTATCGGTGGTTTTTGGCTTCCTCTCGAGGTCATAAATCTCGGTGATCCTGTGATAGCTAGCGAAGCCCATTTGCCACTCCGAGATCATCGAACCGAGTTCGAAGAGGGGAGACTGCAGGAGGAGGACATAGGATTGGAGAGCGATAAAGCCACCGATCGAAATTTCGCCCGTCTGAATCTTATAGATGCCGAATGTGAAAAGGATCGCGTAGGCGACGATGGTGGGTAACGCCCCAAGGACGAAGATCTTCCAGCTGGTTTTGAGAACTTGAAATTGTCGTCCTGCGTAGTCCTCTGCATCACGACCAAGTTTGCTCAGCCAAACGCCTTCCGAGGCTGTGGCCCGCTGCAAACGGATGGTTTTGACAGCCTGAGAGATAAGGTCCGAAAGACTCGACAGCTGCTCCTGTGCATGCTGGTGGAGTCGATACTCTTCCTTGCTGATTCGAATGATGCGCCGAGGCAGGAAGGGGATAAGCACCAGACAGAGAAGGGCCAACTGCACGTCAATCATGAGCATGGAGCCCACAGCCAAGACGGAAAAAAAGATGAGGTCAAAGGTGAGCACAATGGTAAAGCCGTGGATAAAGCGAGTCTTGTTCCAGTCGGCCGTAGCCCTGTTCATGAGATCACCGAGTGAGTAGCGATCGAGGATCGAGAGGGGCTGGTCCTTCAGCACCGACCACAAACGAGTCTTGATGTCATGCCCTGCCAAGTGAGTCTGTCGAGCCAAGATCTGGCGCCAACCGACCCGACCAAGCCAACCGATCAGGAGTACAACGACGAGAGCGAGGATGAGACGATTCAGAGTTGCATGTTTATCGCTTTGGGTGAGGAATACCGGTACCTTGGACGTTGCCTGAGGGCTGATCAAGAGATCAAGAGACCACTGGATGAACTTCGGCAGCATCACCTCGGAGATGCTCGTGATCAGCATGGCCGCTGTACCCAAGCCGTAATAGAACTTATGCTTGCGTAAATTCTGCAAGAAAAGGCGATAAGGACTGTATGGCATTCAAGAACCCTGACGTAAGGAAGAGAAGACAGACGCGGAGCAGGGCCCCGCAGCGCGATCCGAACTCGACTTCTTAACTAGACCATCAGGGAGCGACATGCAACGGAGCGTTCTTTTAAAGCTATCCAAATCTGAGCATGTCCACTCAAGCGGCGCATGCTCAGATTTGGATAGCCCTAAAAGAACGGAATCACAGAGAATCCGTCACGTGCAGCTGGAACAACTCAGTCGGGTGAGCTCTCTTCGTATTGGCTGACACCCATGATGTGATACCCGCCATCGACGTGGAGGATCTCGCCGGTGGTCATCCTTCCGTAATCACTCACTAAAAAGGCAGTGGCCGCACCGACATCCTCCGCCGTGATGTTAGACCGCAATGGTGAGGTTTGTTGGTACAGTCCGAGCATTTTTTTAAAGTCACCGACGGCCGACGCCGCGAGTGTCTTCACGGGACCAGCGCTGATCGCGTTGACCCGAATCTTTTGGACCCCGAGCTCGGCAGCTGCATAGCGAACCGCGGTGTCTAGGGCGGCTTTGCAGACACCCATGAGATTATAGCCGGGCATGACCTTTTCTCCGCCGAAATATGTCATGGCGCAGAGGGCGCCTCCTCTAGTCATATATGGCGCGGCGGCTTGAGCCACGGAGAGGAGACTGTAGACGCTGATGTCCATGGCTTGGGCAAATCCCTGCCGACTGGCTTGGTAGGTCGGAAGCTTGAGATCCTCGGTCGGGGCGTAGGCAATCGAATGCACGACAAAGTCAATTGGGCCCATGATCTCATGAACCTGTTGGAAGAATGCCTGTACATCGCCGTCACGTGCCACATCACAGGGTGCGACCACCAAAGGATGCAAATCATCCGTCACCTGACGAACCCGGCTCTCATTGCGTTTACGCTCTCCCGAGTCGGGAAGAAAACTAAATGCCAGACCTGCCCCTTCCCGGTGCAGCGTCCGCGCCACACCCGTGGCGATAGAGCGCTCGTTGGCGATACCCATAATCACGCCGCGTTTGCCTTCCAGTAAACCCATAGAGCGTCCTCCCTGCTATTATTCGTATTCTTCGTTGAATGCTTCAAAATCTTCGAGAATGGTATTCTCCGAGTTGATACGTCCAAAACCGGAGTTTTCGCAGGCGTCGGCAATATCATCGATGAGCTTGCTTAAGTGCTCTTCCTGAGAGTGGACAGCTGCAACCATCAAGGCTGCGGTGCCAGAGCGATGAAACTCTTCGGAGACTTGGACGCTGATTTTGAAGCGATTGCGCAACTTGTCGACCAGTTGGCTCAATTCGCGAGCGTCGTAGGAGGTGGGTTGAGCTTCGAACGTCAGTTTGGAAACAACGAAATACATGAGGCCCTTCAAATCAAGATCACGATAGACATCGTTATAGGGACCTCGCCCAGAAAAAGCATCCCGTAATTAAGGCGCATTTCCAGCTTCCAGTAGCGAGCCAATCGTGGTGTTTCAGTGCCTGAATGACATACTGAAACCCAGCGGTCCTGTTCGCGCCAGTCGAGACCTAAGAGGGGAGGTGGCTTGCTGCAGAAAAGCCGCCGGGCCTCACCGGGATCGGCCAGCAACTGACGACGAACCAGTCGCCAGTCACGGTAGGCATGAGTAAAACGTTGGACCTGAAACCACGTGTTCCAGCTCATGAGCACGGCGAGAACATACACAAACGTTCGTCCCATCGCCCACCTACTTGCTCAGGTGCCGAAGGGATTCAGGGCTTCGGTATCAAACTGGATACCGAGCTTGTCCTCGAGGCCTTTCAGCTTTTCCTTGGCCGCTTGCCCTACAAAGGCAATGGCGGCAACTGCTAACAGCAGGCCAAAGATCGAAACAATGATGTACTCCAGGGCAGCTCCACCGGTCTCCGGGTTAGGAAACAAGACTTGCATGTCGATTCCTCCTTAGGTCATTGGGCTCATGGCGAGCCTTCGTACTTTCGACTGCTTCGGTTTACCGAGCCGGATACTGTCTTGACCAGGGACATCTTCTTGAGCCGGAGTAGAGCTCCGAGGTAGGATAGGGAGTGAAAATTTTTATGAATATCGGAAAGGCTGGGGATTCGATGCAAAACGAGACGATGTCACTGGCAGAGGCGACCCGTTCGGTTCAGGATCTCAAGCGGGCTGTCGCGGGATCCATCTTTGGGCAAGATGAGCTGATCACGGAGGCGATCTGCTGTTTGCTTTCCGGAGGACACATCCTGATGACCGGCGCACCCGGATTGGCAAAGACCTCGCTCGTGCGTGTGTTTGCCATGCATCTTCACCTGCAGTTCGGACGGGTGCAGTTCACGCCAGACCTCCTGCCAAGCGATATCATAGGGTCCGATATCCTCAATATCGACCCCGATCATGGCCGGAAGGCCTTTGAATTTTCTCACGGACCCATTTTCGTCAATCTTCTTTTGGCAGATGAGATCAACCGGGCCTCACCCCGGACGCAGTCGGCTCTGCTCGAAGCGATGCAGGAGAGGACCTGTACTGTGGGAGGCAAGGTCCACGTGCTACCAGATCCCTTTATGGTTTTTGCGACCCAAAACCCCTTCGAGTCGGAGGGGGCCTTCCCGCTACCCGAAGCCCAACTCGATCGTTTCTTGCTCCACGCCTTGGTCGATTATCCTGATAGCCAAGCCGAAGAGAAAATTCTGCAGACCCATGTTCAGAATCGACTCGTTGGCGAACAAAAGGGGATTGGTCCTGCCCATGCCGGAGCGGAACGTCTTTCGGTCGACAGTGTTCACAATCTGATTCGGGCCAAAAATCTGGTTGCGGTACCGGAAGAAATCGTCGGCACGATCAATCGCTTGGTACGCTCCACACGACCGCAGGATCCGACGTGTCCCGATCATCTTCGACATCTTCTGTGGTACGGCGCAGGTCCACGCGCCGGTATCAGTCTATTGTCGGTCTGTCGGGCCCTCGCGCTGGTTGAAGGATCTGAAACCCTGCGCTGGCGCCATGTGCGACGTATGGCTAAGCCTGTCTTACGGCACCGGATTCGCCTAGCCGTCCAAGCCCAGAGTGAGTCGCTGGGTGAAGATCAGCTGATCGATTCCTTACTCAATCATATCGAAGAAAGCGCCCAACTGGCAGCAAAAGGATGGCTTTGATGCAAGCTCCCCAAGGGACACCGCTTCTTGCTCAGCTGAGTCCCTATCATGGCTTCGAGCCCGCGCACCAGAGATACGTACCCCTGTCGCGATTTCATGGCAGTCAGCGGCTGAACCTGATGCGGCCCACTCGCTTGCCAGCGAGTAGCCGTCGCTATACCCATGGCGACCCAGTGAACCTTATCGATTGGCGTGCCTACGCTCGGAACGAACAACTTGTGATACGAGAGCAGAACGACGAAGCCAGCTGCCGGATCCTGCTCGTGCTCGAAGAGAGTCCGACCTTGGACTGGCCGGATCAAGCCCTCAGCCAAAGCGTGGGACGATCGTTCTGTACGAAACGTGAATTAATGTGGCGCTTGTCCCTCCACATTGCCTACCAATCCTGCAAGTGGGGAGACACGGTGCGCATCGCCCTGGTCGAGGGGAATGCGGTTCGAATGCTCGCGTTTCGCTCCCAGGTGGATGCTGCCATCTTTTTCGACAAGCTGCAGAGTCGTCGATTTTCGCTCCCGGCCGATGCGCCACTCGAAAAGAAAACACTGTCAGCGCTCCAAGAGGAACGGTCCGATCTCCTCTATTGGCTCAGCGATGGTTTTCAAGGCCTGCCCTCCTGGTTGCTCCAAAAGCGAGGACCTTTCGCCTGTTGGATTCACATTCTCTCTGGTATGGAGATCGATCCCAGCTGGATGGAGGCTCAACATTGCTATTTTGATGAGTCGCTCACTGCACGCGAATACATGGGTTCTGCGTTGCTCCAGGATGGGTGTTTGCATCATGCTGTCATGCGCTGGCAGGAGGAGATCAGTCATCAGTGGTTACACCATCATCGGCACTATATTTTAGCCAGCGACGAGACGCCAATCCGTGCTTATCTGATGTCACTTGAGCAGCCATGGGGGCTTGGCGGTTTCCAACGCGGAGGGCCCCGAGGATGATTCCTGGCTTGAGCTTGACTCTGACAGCAATCAGCTATGTGGCACTCGGAGCGATTGCTCTCGGTATCGTGACTTGGTTTATTGTTCGGCGGCAAAAGCAAAGATTCTGGATGCCCGTCCTGCGGGTGATTCAGCTGGAACTGACTGTGCTGCCGAAGCTTCGGTGGACGCGACCTCCCTTATGGCCCCTTTGCTGCTTTATCTTGGGGGCCTTGAGCCTCGGACTGTTTGTTTTTGAACCGAGTGAGACGATCGTCAAGGGAGAAAATCTCGATCTGCGCCATACCCACGTCTTTTTTGACCTGAGTCCCTCAGTGTCCTACCAGATGAGTCAGACGCAGTATGCCGGTGAAGCTGAAAAGATTCTGCAGTCCTTGCGTGACACAGCGAAAGTGAGCTTCAGCTTTTCCAGTGGACCCGAGATCTATGGCATGGACGATCTCGAGCAGATCACGACGGTCATTCGTGGTGGTGGCTTTCATCGGGCGGGTCTGAGGTTAGGGACCGCGATTGACGAAGTTCTGCGCCGAGCCCCGGATGTGGAGCACTTGGTCATCGTTTCGGATCAGGACCAAGCGAGCTGGGAAGACTTCAACTGGCGTTATCTTGCCAAGAAAGTACAGATATCCTGGTTTCCCCTCCAAGGTACGAAGAGCAAACATGATAATGTCTTTATTGACGATCTGAAGCCTCGTGATCAGAGCGGTGTACCCCAAAACTTGGCCTGGACCGTCGTGCTGCGACGCACGGGACAAGGACAAGCACTGAGCGGCAAGCTCGAAGTTGAGTTGGAGGGGCGTTCCCTTTTGAACCAGGACTGGCAGTTTGGTCCCGAGGGGAAGAGCCTTGAGATGGATATCCTGCTACCCCAAGAACTCTTGCAAAAAAGCCAACAGGAAAACCTTACGCTGCAGTGGACTTTGACGGCCTCGGGGGTCGACGATCTCTTGATCGATAACGTGTTTCGCTCCTCTCTTCGGATGCGATCGGAACGAGCTTTGTTGATCGCTCGGCCCCGCGGAGAGATGTTTTTGGAAGATTCCGTCTTCCATCTGAAGTCGAGTCTGGAGGTCTTAGGCTTTCGCACGCAAAGGATCGATCAATTGCCGCCCGAAGGGTTGAACTGGCAGGCACCCGCTTTGGTCGTGAGTGAAGTCGCGCCAGAAACCCCACGGTCCAGCTTTTGTCCTACGGGTCTGCTCGAACGAAAGCGGACCTTGCCGATTAAGGAAGAAACTCAGATTTGGCTTCTTCCAGGTGCAGATTTGAGCGACTATGGCGAGCTTTGCCACTGTTATGCGGAGCTGTTGAAATTCCCGGAACCGGTTCCGAATCGGCCGGCTTACTGTGATTCGATCGAAAATCGAGATCAGTGGGTGGGTGTGTTGCAATCACTCGGTGCTAAGCAAATCGGTGGGAGCGTGGAGAGTCCCGTTCAGTCACTGGCTATGCACTTTCGTGACAGCACTTTGCGGCTTCAGCTCGTCGGCTTTACGGTTCCCTTGAACCCCATGCGAGGTGGGGTGTCCTTTGGGCAACTGCCGCTTATGCTACAGGCCCTTCTGCGATTCCTCCCGGTTGGTAAGGAGGGATCCTCTGCAGTTGGAGCGTGGCCGCGCTTTGAAGACATTGCCATGGTTTATGCTGATCCCCTGCGCGAGCAGAGCAATGTCCCTCTGGTCGAAAGTTTGTTGCGGCCGATCGCACCTGAAAGTCTACCTCCGCAACTCGGATTGCAGACCCAGGGTCTTGTGCGGCAAGCATCCCTTGCGAATCAAGAGCAGGATGCGCGTCCTTGGATTTATCTCTGTTTGGTGCTGATTGGGCTTGCCCTTTGGCTTGAGGTGATCGGACATGGTATCGCTCGAGTCTTTCGAGGGCAGCAATGGGTCGGTCGTTGGTTCGTGGTTACGCTGCTCGCTGCTACTTCGCTCCCCGACGCCAGCGCTCAGGTGAGGCTGAATCTTCTTGGTTACCCGGAGCTGCCCCGATTGCAAGCTTTGCGAAGGGACGTAGCGGGGCGGACGAGCATTGAAATCGAAGACAAAGCGCGGCAGTTCTCGAACTACCAAAAAGATCTCCTGCTCGAACCCTGGCTCTGGAGTGTGAGCCCGCAACATCTTGAAGGCTTGAGCAAAAAAGATTGGAACGATCTGATGAGCTGGCTGCAGCGCGGTGGCTTCATGATCATCGAGAATCATCGGGGAGGTAGCTCCTTTAAGGAGCTTGTACAAAGCCAAATTCCGCAGGGACAGTGGAAACCTATTCCACCTGACCATGAGCTGATGCGTAGTTTCCATTTGCTCGCTTCGCTCCCTCAGTGCCGGGAAGGGGTGTGGGAGGGTTTTCACTTCGATCAGCGGATTGCTATAGTCCTCGTGCCAGGTGATTTTTTGAGCCTGCTGTATGACGAGCGCGCGCAGCCGGCCTGCTTCGGCAATTTCAATCGTGAACAAGCCTTACGGATCTTTATCAATCTCTTGATGGTGGCTCTGGCAACGGACTATAAGAAAGATCAGATTCATCTTCCAGAAATTCTAAAGAGGTTACGATAACTTGAAGGACTTTCAAGATCTGCTAGTGGCTATAGGGGGTGGAGTTCTCATACTCGGTGTGCTTTGGGCACGGAGCATGGGCTGGAAGCGCGGCTTGCTCTCGGTGCTTCTGAGGACAGCCTGGCTACTGCCTATTGCGCTCGCTGTGTTTCCACGCCTTGATCGTGATCTCATTTCTAGCTCCTTGAGTCTCAAGACCATCCACTTGCTGCTGGATGATTCGGTCAGCATGCGTGACGAAAACACGCAAGAGCGCACCACGACTTTAGTCGAAAATATTGAATCACGATGTCAGCAACTGGCTTGCCGGGTCCAGATTGCCCGCCTCTCCGAGCTAGGCCAGCAGGAAGTGGCGGCAGGCTACACGCCTCTGGCGACCGCTGTGAAGTCCTGGTTGCCTTTGACCCACAGTGAACCGTGGATCCTGGTCTCGGACGGCGGAGACTCCCAACCTAATCAGACATGGTCACCGCTGCTGAAAGATCTCGGTCGAAAAGAGGGCAGGCCCTTGGGCATGGTGCTAGCAAGCCCTCATGATGAACAGGATAACATCTGGCTCGATATGGTGAGCGGACCCGACTTTGGCTTCGATCAGAAGGTCATCGAACTTGAGGTCAGTGTCAACCGGCGAAGTCAGAACCTCGAATCCGAGTTGACCGTGCAGCTGCAGGCCTCTGCGATGGGGCGCAATCTCGCCTCGCTCAACGTCAGCTTTCGCCCAGGTGAGGAAAGCCTCAACGTCCAAATTCCCCTGCCACCCCTGGCCCGCGGCACCCACTTGATCAAGATCAATGCGTTGCCCATCGGCACGGAGACAGCTATCTGGGATAATACAATCTACAAAAGTCTGGAGATTCTGCCGAATACGATCGGTCTTTTGCACCTTCTGGGGGCTCCGAGTTGGGACGGACGCTACGTACGTCGCTACCTGAAGTCCGAACCCAAGTATGACATGATTAGCTTTTTTATCTTGCGAGATCCCACCGATGTGCAGCTGAATAACGAACGGGAGTTGAGCCTGATTCCCTTTCCAGTAGAACGACTGTTCAACGAGGAACTGCCCAATTTTCGGGCCGTCGTCATCCAGAACTTTTCGCTCTACCAGTTTCTCGAACCGGCTTACCAGAAGAATCTGGTCGATTTTGTCTTGAAAGGTGGGGGACTTCTTTTCATCGGTGGTCCGCGGGCTTTGCACGAGCTCGACATCAGCTCCTCGCCACTCGCGTCTCTTCTGCCGTTCAAGGTCGGGGGCGGTCAAGATGCTGAAGGGGTCTTGCTCGAAGATGGAGCTGTGCCCTACGATTCTCAAGCTCGCTTTCAAATCAAACTTGCAGAACCCGATCGGGAGAAGCGTTTGCTCGCGACTGTCTATGATGACTGGGCGCAGCTTAACTTCGAACTCGAGGATCAAGCGAGCTTTCAGGGATTGCATCGACTGGACCGAGTGCAGCTCATGTCACAGGGATTCACCCCGCTGCTCACGGCTCAGCTCAGCGACGGACGAGAGAGTCTGCTCGCGGCCGCGTCCTACCCGGGGAAAGGACGAGCGATCTGGATTTTTTCGGACAATCTTTGGAAGTTAGCATCGAACCCGGGGCCCCAAGGTTCGCGGGAAACCTACCATAGTTTCCTAAGGGCTGCGATGACTTGGCTCCTGCGCGAGGAGATGCAGCGACCTCTGTGGTTGCAGGATTTTAGTTTGCACAGTCAAGACTCCTATACGGGCTGGTCGGCCAAGGTGCGTGGACCCGCCGCTCGGTTCCTGAACGAAGGCAGCAATTGGTCGTACAAAGTCTGCGGTCAAGTCGTTGATGCTAAGGATACGGTCCGGCAGATGGTGAGTTCGGACCAGTGGCAGATCAGTGGAATCCTGCCCGCTCGTCTCGCTAGCGGCGTTTCCTGCGACCTCAGCATCGAAGGCGAACACCCGGCTTTTGGTTTGGTCAAAGCCTCCATCTACGGCATCGTACCTGAGCTTTTTGCTGACAAGGACATGGACGGATCGTTCCATCGTCTTCAGCAGTTGACTCAGCTGACAGGCGCACAGATGGTTGAGCTGGATGCGACAGATCATGAGCGCGTGATTGAGGACTGGCTCAGACAGGTGACAGGTGAGCTCGGAGTCGTCAGCAAAACCGAGCAGAAGCTCCAACCTGACTACTTTTGGGTACTCGATACCTGGTGGTGCTACCTTCTTCTCCTGTGTTTACCGCTCGAGGTCTTGGTGCGACGCTGGGATGCCTACTTCGGAAGCCGAGGGGGAGCCGCTGCTCGAGATGGTCGTAATGACAGCGGTCTTGCGGTCAACAAAATGAGCTAGGTAGAGCCCCTGGACTCTGCTACCCTTAAGGGGTGGGAGGGCTTGACGAACATGGCTGTGGAACAAAAACGCGTTAGAAAATTTCTCTCCAAGAAGATTCAACAACTGAATGATATCATCGCAGACCTCGATACCCTGGTCACCGAGCTCGGTAGTGAATTCTATCGTGTCTCGATTTTTGGCTCAGCACGGATTAAACCGGATACGGCCGAGTACAAACAGGTCTATGCACTTGCCAAGCAACTCTCGTCACTCGGAGTGGATATCGTCACGGGCGGTGGACCCGGACTGATGGAGGCGGCTAACGCAGGGGCTAAAGATGGCGGCAATCTGCAAAGCCGTTCGTTTGGGCTGCATATCGAGCTACCTTTTGAGACTGATACCAATTCCCATCTGGACGTGAAGTACCATCATCGGCGCTTTTCTTCACGGCTTGATGAATTCATGCGGATCAGTCATGCTGTAGTCGTGACGCCAGGTGGCATTGGAACTTTGCTAGAATTGTTTTACACCTGGCAGCTGATGCAGGTGAATCATATCGCTCCACGTCCTTTCATACTAGTGGGCGGTATGTGGGAGGGGCTATTGAAGTGGATGGAAGAAAATCCAGTCAAGATGAAGCTCATGGACCAAAAAGATTTCGATCAAATCGTATTTGTGCGTACGGTGGAAGAAGTGGTGGCACGTTTGGAGCCTGGCATTCGCGAATTCTATCGGAAAAAATCGGAACAGGGTAAGGTCTGAGCTCGCCGCGTTCATTTTTCCTCTTCAAGCCCCTCCAAAGTCAACGCGTTGAGATAGTTCAATCGCCGTTCATCCACCCCGAGCTGAGACAGCAGGTCTTGGCTCTGTTTGAGCATGGTGAGCAAGTTGAGTCGCCCCTCCAGCTTAAGCTTGTGCAGACGATTCCAACCCTGCTCGAGGACTCTTTCCTCAGGAGGGTAGATGGCATCATCCCGCTTCATGAGATCAAGGAGAAGACTGCGATCCCACTGTTCGGGACGTCCTTCGCTTAACATGGATGTCAGTGACTGCAGAAAAGCTAGGAGAATCTCGAGCTCATCGACCTCCGACCGACTCAGTCGCTCGGACCAAATGCTTCGGATGGTGGCCTGCCAGGTCTCATAATTCTCAGCCAGCACGCGCTCCTCGGGGCGGCGCAGGGACAGCGTGAGCGCTTGGATCGGTTCAGGCGCTAGACATTTGACGGCATCAGGTGTGCTCCGGCAGTGGAGATGAGGCTCGATGTGACCCTGATGAGGAAAGCAGCGCTGAACAAGCCAGACTTCAATGCGACACTCAAGGCATACGAATCCACTGGAGCGATAGTCCCGACAGGCCTCCGGCAGACCCAACTGACTCCATGGTTCAGCCTTGCTCGTTTCACGTTCGCCTGGATTCTTTACCGCGGCCTGATGCGGTGGATGAATGATACGATTCCATTGCCCTTGAGGCTTGCAGCTGCCTGTTGCGAACCCGAAGACGAAGAACAGAGGGCATCGGAAAACGAACTGTTGGAGCTGCATGATCGTATCCCAAGAAAGTTAGCCTATAGATTATGACTTATTTACTCCTTGGGTGTAAATTGCTAGAGCTGGAGGCATAACTTGGCAGACATGGGATTCGAACCCAGCGAGTAAGGAAAGCCGGATGGACACGAAAGCTTTGTTTGCTTCTCTCGAGAGTATGGCGCGAACCGTTGACTATTTTGAGCTGCGCTTTGTCAATCGCTTCCAAGAAAACGTAGCCGTGCGACAGGGGGTATTGGAACCTCCTTCACGTATCGAGGACCAGGGGTGCATGGTCACCGTCTACGCCCAGGGTGGCTCGGGATACGGGGCGACGGCTGACCTAAGCCATAAGGGCTTAATGAAGGCTTTCGAAGCCGCGCGAGAGCGAGCCCTCTACACCCAGAACTGGACGGTCTGGCCTTTTACAGCGGACCTAGTAAGCCGCGAGCAGGGACATTTTCATAGCACGGTCCGCCGCGCCTGGAGAACCGTTCCGCTTGCCGACAAGGTCGCCTTGCTCGAGGGTTTGAATCGTAAGTTACATCAGGGCGATCCGCGCTTTGTCGATTATGTAGCAGGACTCCAATACCGGCGGCTTGAGATGCGCCTGCTCAGTTCTCTTGGCAGTGACATCGAACAGAGCTTCGATATGGTCACCCCCCATATGGTGGCGACAGTCCACAATCAAGGCGTGACCGAGATGCGTAGTTTCGGAGGGTATGGCGTCTGCCGGCAGGGTGGATTTGAAATACTCGACGAGGTCAGCTTCGCGAATTCTGCCGAACGTATCCACGAGGAAGCTCTGGAGTTGCTTCATGCTCCGAATTGTCCGACAGGGGTGATGGACCTCTTACTCGCACCCGATCAGATGATTCTGCAGATCCATGAATCGATAGGGCATCCACTCGAAATCGATCGTATTTTGGGTGATGAAAGAAACTATGCCGGCACCAGCTTTGTGACCCCTGAGATGTTTGGGCGTTATCAGTATGGCTCCGATCTGCTTAATGTGACGTTCGATCCTGAGTTGGAAGGTGAATTTGCGTCCTACGCTTTCGATGATGCCGGTACACGGGCGAAGAAAACCTATCTGATCAAGGATGGAGTGTTGGTCGCGGGGCTAGGGGGACAACTTTCACAGCGGCGCTCGGGTTTGCCTGGCGTGGCAAGTGCTCGCTCGGTCTCCTGGAATCGTCCACCTATCGATCGTATGGCGAATATCAATATCGAACCAGGGGATGCGAGCTTTGGAGATATGGTGGCGGGCGTCGAACGTGGGATCTACATGCAGACCAATTGTTCGTGGTCGATCGACGATTCACGCAATAAGTTCCAGTTCGGTTGTGAGTATGCCCGTCTGATCGAAAACGGTCGCCTCGGTCCGGTCGTGCGCAAGCCCAATTATCGTGGGATTTCTGCAAGTTTTTGGCGCAATTTGATCCGAGTCGGTGATAGTACGACCGGTGATGTGCTGGGTACACCTTACTGTGGAAAAGGTGAGCCCAACCAAGCGATCGCTGTGGGACATGCATCGCCGACTTGTCTGTTCAGTCAGGTTGCGGT
>Ga0068877_10000227_pt1 | contig 48310 bp, 42 predicted proteins | sample NOAtaG_FD_66437 | JGI IMG/M metagenome (GOLD analysis project Ga0068877, IMG submission 66437) | Freshwater lake microbial communities from Lake Erie, under a cyanobacterial bloom - NOAA_Erie_Diel6S_1000h metaG | ecosystem: Environmental > Aquatic > Freshwater > Lake | place: USA: Ohio, Lake...
CATTGTCTTACTCCACTTGAATTAAACTTTACTAAAAACGCATCATAACCTCCTGTACCAAATACGATGGGACCACCTGCATATACAGTTTGGTGCGCTCCTGCCGTGGCTATATCTGAAATTGAACTTGTGAACCCAACCATGTAAACATTGCCTGCGGCATCGGCAATACAGGAATTTCCTCTTTCTTCTCCGTTCGGCCATACTTGTCCGGTACCTGTGTAATAAGTACCCCAAGCGCGAACATTTTGAGCCATAGTAATTGTTGCAAATCCGAAGATTGCAATTGCTGTCATTAGTAAATTTTTCATTTTTATTTTTTGTTTTTAATTGTTTAACAATTGAGCAATTTTGTCTTAAGCTTGCCCTTAACTCCCTTATAAGTACCGTTACTTTTCTCCAAATGTATATAAAAAAATAAATTGGCGTATTTGCCTGGTGCCCAACCTTAGCCGGTAATCGCTGTTTTATAAATCATCAAATGGCGAAACTATGTTTTGGATACTTCTGGTACTCACGTGGGTATAAATTTGAGTCGTACTACTGCTTTTATGTCCCAAAATTTCCTGTATATACCGTAAATCGGTTCCTGCTTCAAGCAGATGAGTCGCATAACTATGCCTTAACCAATGTAAGGTAACCGGCTTTTTTATTCCCGCTTTAATCAATGAATTTTTTAAAACCAATTGTATACTTCGATCATCGTATTGTTGCCCCGGCACTTGTCCCTCAAAAAGCCATTTTTTTGGTTTCGCAGTTCGATAATAATCCCTTAACATCTCTACCGTTTTAGCCGACAGTGGTGCAATTCTGTCTTTTTTACCTTTTGCCTGCCTTATAATTAACAAACCTCTGTTAGAATCAATGTCGGTAGGTTTAAGATTTAATAACTCACCTCTGCGTAACCCGCAACTATAAATCAGTGAAAGCATGGCTCTGTGCTTTATATTTAAGCTGGCTCCAAGTATAGCTTTAACTTCTTGTTTGCTTAATACGTTAGGTAGCATCCTTTCTTGTTTGGGACGGTGCACCTTTGCTAAATCAAGTTTAGTGTTTCTTACTGCTGAAAAAAATAGTTTTACAGCATTAACCATTTGATTTTGATAGGATGAGGACAACTTGTTTTTAAAGATATAATCGTTGTTAAATTGAATCACATCCTGATGGGTAATATGTTCGATTGGTTTATTGGCATGAAATTTTAAAAAGACATACAATGCCTCTGTGTATGTTTTTATCGTGTTTTCACTGTATCGTCTGGATCGAAGCCATTTTTTAAAGGCATCAATATGTGGTTCTAATTCGGGTATCATTTCATTTTTGCGTAAGGGTATGCCAAACAGTTTCCTGAAAGTGGCATCATCTTTCACATGCCAGGCCTTCAGGGTTTTACTCCATCGCACGCCGTTTAAACCACGTACATATTTATTCCAATCCGGTCTGTTTGTGAAACGGAGTGCCAGCCTTTTACTGTTTTCATGTAGTACCGGTTCTATTTTCCACTTGCTGAAATCCATAAACAAAAAATTTGGTGTTTTAAAAAATTACTTACCCATTCAAAATTATCATTTAACGTCATTTATCTTGCCTGTTACATTAAAGTTATTAATAATAACATATAGTTGGGGCTTTTGATTTCTCCTCCGACTCAAAACGCACCCAAATTTGAGTGGTAAAAAAACGAATCGTTTATTGCAAAATCGTATGCCCCATCTTGTCGCGCTTGGTCTTCAGATAGCGCAGGTTATGTTTGTTGGGTTTCATTTCTATCGGTATGTTTTCAACCACCTCCAGGCCATAACCGCTGAGTCCGGCGCGCTTCTTTGGGTTATTGGTAATGAGTTTTATTTTACTCACCTTAAGATCGCGTAAGATCTGTGCGCCAATACCGTAGTCGCGGTTATCCATACCAAAACCCAATGCCAGATTGGCTTCAACGGTATCTTTACCCTGCTCCTGAAGTTTGTAGGCTTTTAGTTTGTTGAGTAAACCTATCCCCCGCCCCTCCTGATTCATGTATAACACCACGCCTTTGCCGGCTTGCTCCACCATTTGCATGGCCGTATGGAGTTGTCCGCCGCAATCGCAACGTTTCGATCCAAAAATATCGCCCGTGAGACAGCACGAATGTACACGCACTAATAGGGATTCGTTTTTGTTCCAGGTTCCTTTATGCAGTGCCAGATGGGTTTGTCCGGTGTTTACCTGCGTATAAGCAGTAAGTTTAAAATCGCCCCAGGCGGTAGGCATAGCTACAGTTACCTGTTTTTCAATTAGCGATTCGGTTTTTAAACGGTATGCAATCAAATCCTTGATGGAGATGATTTTCATGTTGAACTGTCGGGCTACTTTCATCAGGTCCGGCAGTCGGGCCATTGTGCCATCTTCATTCATAATCTCCACCAATACGCCGGCAGGGTCAAATCCGGCAAGCCGCGCCAGATCAATCGTGGCCTCAGTATGCCCTGAGCGACGCAATACGCCGCCACGCATCGCTTTCAACGGAAAAATATGACCCGGCCTGCCCAGGTCGGAAGGTTTGGTTTTGGGGTTGATGAGTGCTTTAACGGTTTTGGCTCGGTCCGATGCCGAGATACCCGTAGTACAGCCGTGGCCTATCAGGTCAACAGAAACGGTAAAGGGTGTTTGATGCAGTGCCGTGTTATCGCCCACCATAAGGTCGAGGCCCAGGGCATCACAGCGGTCTTCAACCAAAGGTGCACAAATGAGCCCGCGCCCGTGCTTTGACATAAAGTTGATGATCTCCGGCGTTACATTGTGCGCCGCAGTTATGAAGTCGCCCTCATTCTCCCGATCTTCATCGTCCACAACAATAACCAGCTTACCGGCTTTTATGTCGCGTATTGCAGATTCAATCGTATCTAATTTAATCTTACGTTCTTTTTGTTGGCTCCCAGACATGTGCGTGTTTCCCTTTTAGAAAATCAATAAACCCCATTAACAAGGCAAAGTTCATTTCGCAAAAATAGGTAATGAAACGCAGGGGGCCGCTATGAATGTTTTGCCGCATGAGCATTCGGTCTATAGCTACGGCAAAAGCCAGTATAAGCTGAGCCAGAGCCAGGCCAATAAATAGCTGTTGCGAAAGCAACAGCGCCAAGAAAATTAAAGAGAGCAGATACAGGTGCGGTGTGAACCAACGCAGTATTTTATGCGAAAAGAATGCGTATGCCGTATAGGGATGTGTGGGTGAAAGCAGGCTGAGGAAATGAATGACATTCTGATAATTACCGTTAGCGATGCGGCGCTTACGCCTGAATTCAATTACCATCTCATCCGGTACATCCTCATAGCATAAGGCCTCAGGTACCAGCACCGCATCCTTACCCTGCCTAAGCAAACTCATACCTATATAAAAATCATCCACCGGATTACGCTCCGGTACAGGTTGAAACAAATCTTTACGTATGGCATAGCAACCGCCAAACGGACCAATCATGCTACCAAAGCATTCGCCCTCCAGTTGCTTGATATAACTTTCGGTTTGAATATACCGCCGCTCCTGCACGGCTATGCCCGTTGAATGACCGTGGGTATTCCTGATCCAGGCACCACAGAGGCCTATGCGTTTGTCGGCAAAAGGTTTTACCAGGTGTACAAGGGTATCGTGTTCAAAAAACACATTGGCATCGGTAAGCACAAGCAGTTCGGCTTTACTGCACCGGGCAAGGTAGTTGATATTGGCCGGCTTACCTTTGCGCTCCTGATTGCGGTAGAGTGTCAGCGAGGGAAACTCCTGCTTCAGCTGATGCAGGATGTCGTCGGTGCCGTCGTCTGAATCGTCTGATACAACAGACACGCGCAACTTTTGCATAGGATAGGCCGTGTTGTAAACGGAGCGTATTTTTTTTTCGAGTACCGATGCTTCATTGCGCACCGAGATTAACACGTCCAGCACCGGCATATCTTCTTTTGATGTATAGGGTTTGTATATGCGACGATAGGTGATGCGAATGAGCAGTAAACTGATTGGATAACCTATATACGAAAACAGGATTAATGCAATACAGATGATATAGAGCGTGATAATAATCGTCATAAGGAATTGTAAAATTGCAGTAATTCGGTTGCAAGTATCCGATTATCAAATCGCTTACGGCAGGTGTAGTAAGCGGATGAAGCCATTGTTTGCAACAGGGTACGGTCTTCATGCAAGCGCCTGATGCTTTGCACAAAGGCATCCGCCGTGTTTGCAAGGATGATATCCCTGCCCTCAATCAGGTCCAGTCCTTCGGCGCCAATAGGCGTAGCAAGCACTGCTTTATGCTGATTCATGGCCTCCGGTATTTTAATGCGTATGCCACTACCCGAAAATAAAGGCACTACCAGAACATCCTTATCGGCTATAAAGGATTGCATATCGTTAATTTGCTCGTACCAAGTAATACCTTTTACAGCAAAAAAATCTTTTTGTAGTCCTGCATTGGATAAGTGAAGGGTTACCGGAACCGCTTCGGCCATCAGTCGGGTCCATACGTGTTCTATAAACCAGCGTAAGCCTTCGATATTGGGTAACCAGTCGGCAGAGCCCACCGAGTATAAACGGAGTTCGCGGTTTATTTGTTTGTTGAGCGCCTTGGGTTCATCGAAGCCGGTCAAGCTGATATGCATAGGGCCAATGTATCCCTGCTCCCTGTACCAGGCAGCATCGGCAGAAGAAATTGGAACAAGGGCGTCCAGTTTTGGCAAAGCGCGCCGCTCGACACGCTCCATACGACGAGCAAAATAACGGTATAGTCTTTTACGTAACGGCGATGTGGCAAAATCAGCATTTCGCTGCCAGATGCGGTGTTCTATATTGTGCGAACGCAATACAATACGGGCATGGGTATGTTGGCGAATACATTCAATATAAGGTATCAGATATGCTCCTTCAAGTTGAATGATCTCGAAGGATTGTTCAGTAAGCAGTTGACTTAGCAAGCGGGTGAATGAGGCGCGATGAAATCGATCCATATTGTAAGATGAACCGCTCAGGTAAGAAAAGATAAAGCCGGCCACCCTTGGTTCAGTATCAACAATGACCGAATGTATCGGATATCGTTTTTGAATAGCCTCAGGTACCGATTGGGGATTTGTGTAGTGTTTTTTGGTATTAATGGCCGCAACAGAAACCCGGGCACCGGCCTCATACAAGCCTTTACCGGATTGAAACACAGCGATGCGCTCCCCGTCAGTGAGCGGATATGGGAATTTCTTGCAAACCTGAAGGATTTTCAATCGATGCGAACTTAAGTCTCAAATATCTGATTTGTTGGAAACATCCACAAACGATTGTCGTAAGATGGGTTTCTACTTCTATTTTTGTACATATGATAAACAATAAAAAAGTGGTTGTTGTGTTACCCGCATATAATGCCGCGGCCACATTGGAACGAACGTACCGCGAAATCGACTTTAACATCGTTGATGAAGTGGTGCTTGTTGATGACGCCAGTAAAGATGATACCGTTGAGCAGGGAAGAAAGCTGGGCATCCGGCACATCATTGTTCACCAAAAGAATAAGGGCTATGGCGGCAATCAGAAGTCGTGCTATAATAAAGCACTGGAACTGCAGGCCGACATTGTAATCATGCTACACCCGGATTATCAATATACCCCGTTGCTGATTCCGGCTATGGCGAGCATCATCGCCAACGACCTATACCCCGTTGTGCTGGGCTCAAGAATATTGGGTAAGGGTGCGCTCAAAGGTGGCATGCCTATGTATAAGTATATCTTTAATCGAATGCTTACCCTGTCACAAAACATATTAATCAATCAGAAACTGTCTGAATACCATACAGGATACAGAGCATTTTCAAGTACGGTGCTTCGTGGAATTGCCTTTAATAAAAACTCCGATGATTTCGTTTTTGACAATGAAATGATATCTCAAATTTTTATGGCCGGATTTGACATTGCTGAGGTAACCTGCCCCACTAAATATTTTGAGGAGGCCAGCAGTATCAATTTCAGGCGAAGCATGACCTACGGATTAGGTGTGTTAGGTGTAAGTCTTCGTCATTTCCTGCATCGTAAGGGTATCATTAAACATCCGATATACATAAAATAAAAAAGAGCGGCACCCGGCCGCTCTTTTTCTTTACACGGTTTACCGTTTATTATTCTTTTACAAACTTATAGTTGTTTACTACGCCGTTGTTACTAAAGCGGATGATATAAACACCCTTGGCCAATGAAGAATAGTCGCGGGATAACGACTGTGTACTATTGTTTAACGTAACCTGTTCGTGCGCTACCTGCTTTCCAAGTACATCATATACATCGATAGTCACCTGATTAACCAGACTGCCCTGGGCAATGAAGGTAACCAAACCTTTAGATGGATTTGGATAAAGAACAACACTTGCCGCCTGATCCGCATCAATACGAAGTGCATTAGTTGTAAAGGTGGCCAGTGAGGATGGAGCACTCAATGCATTGGTGCCGGTGCAGATACTCAATAATTGATATTCGTATGTGGTTGCGGCTTCCAGGTTATTGATTACGGTGCTGCTTTGCGGATGATTTACGGCTTTAATTAACCAGTCTGTGCTACCCTGAGGGCGATAGCGTACGCGATACTTGGAAACGCCATCCACGGTAGTCCATTGTATCTGTGCCGATGTGGCCGACACCACGGTGGCCGATGGTGAACCCGGTGTTTGACACCCACCGGTAGTAAAGGTTTCAATAGCACTAAACGGCGATAATACCGATCCATCAAAAGAACAAACCGAACGAATGCGGTATTGATAGGTATTGCCACTTTCTAAATTATTGATGGTTCTGGCTGTGGCACCCGCATTCAGGAAGTAGGTTGTCCAGGCAGTGGTTCCTTGTTTACGAACCTGTAAACGATATTTTAATGCGCAGTCGTTGGCGGTCCAAGATAAGGTGGCTTTGGTATTGGTAATATCGGATGCACTCAGATTGGCCGGTGCACTGCAAACGGGTGCGCTCAGCGTGATACAATCACTCGCGGTGCAAGCAAGGCCATCGGTTACGGTATAGCAATAGGTGCCGGCAGTAAGGAAGAATAAATCCTGATCGGTACTGCCATTATCCCACTGTATATTAAAGAGCGGTTCTCCGTTGATAATAAACAAGGATATAGAACCGTCGTCGCCGGGTCCACCACAGGTTGGATTGCTTACAGCAGGCAGTACTTCGAGCGTACAATTGCCGGGGTCGTTGCTACATACCACATTAAATGCATAGCTCACGTTGTCGGAACAGGCCCAGATATCCGTGAAGCTGAACAGCGGAAACACATTAATCAGATAGGTGCCGGGAGCCAGGTTTGTAACAGCAAATGTTTCGAGACAAGGATCGTTGATACCTACTGCAAGCACATTCTGGTCCACGCAGTTGTCTATGATAGAAAACACGTGAGCCCTTGATGAATTAAAATTAACGGTCACATTGGTATTTTCTGTTATGGTAAAGGTGTACCAGTCTGTATCGAAGGTGCCGCCTAATCCTTCACTGAAGGATGTTCCGCATACGGTTGAACCGCAGGATACTGTAACGGCATTCTCGCAGTTATCATTAGTGGCAGAGCCACAAACCTCCTGTTCTACTTCTGCATTGGCAGGACAAGTATCGTCGCAAGGTAAGGTTTGCGCATCGGCCCTGAATGCAAAGACTAAGGTCAGTAGGGTAAAAAGTAAGGTTAAGTTATGTTTCATAGGTTATTTATTTGTAGTGCCAAATTAGCTCAAGAATATTTATTACGGGGATTAACTGTTTATTAAAAAATCACTCATTAACATCTATCCGATACGTTATCAACATATTAAGAATAAAATAAATTTAAATTATTTACGATTAACGAATTAATTGTATGTTTGAACTTGATTTTTAAATCATTCATCGAACTTTAATTACCATGATGGCTTTTTTAAAGAACAAGTTAACTATCCGCATGCTGACTTCGCTGGTGGTCGTGCTTTCGCTGCTCAGCGGGTACTCTTTTTACCTGATTAAACAGCATAACATACCACTCTGTGTTATGCGAGAACGAACACTTGATGAAAAACTCAAAATCCTGCGGCTGAATGAGAACGGACTCTCCTACACCCGGCCTCTTTTACTGGCAGATCAAATGCATCCGGCTCAAACCTTTTCCGAGCTCAAAGACAAAGTATCTGACCTTATTGAGGAACGCATAAACAAGGGGGATGCTGAAGATGTGTCGGTTTATTTCAGGTCGCTTAACGACGGGCGTTGGTTTGAAATTAACGAAACACATCTGTTCAATCCGGCGAGCTTGCTAAAAATGTCGATTATGATTTGCTTCCTGAAAAAGGTTGAAAAAAATCCGGAGCTGCTTAAAGAAAAAATCTATGTAAAAGGTGTCAGTCCGGACTTACGCGATCCGCGCAACAAGGGTAATTATCTTGAACCACATCAATATTATCACCTTGAAGATTTGCTTTATAAAATGATTTGCGGCTCTGATAATGAGTCGGCTAACTTGCTGGTAGAAAAAATTACTCCGGCCGAGTTTAGTCATTTTTATGCTGAGCTTGATATTCACAACGAGAAGATAGCCGAACTGGATTACCAATTGAATGTCACCGACTTCAGTAAGTTCCTTCGCATCCTCTACAATTCTACATACCTGAGCCCCAAATATTCAGAGTATGCCCTCAAATTATTAACCAATACCTCCTACCACAACGGCATTAACCGGTATTTTCAGAATCAGCTCACTGTGGCACATAAATTCGGAGAGCGTATATTCCCTGAACATTGTCAGATTCACGACAGCGGCATTCTTTATATTAAAAATACTCCGGTATTACTTACCGTTATGAGCAAAGGAAAGCATCAGGCCAACCTGGAACAGTTGCTTGCCGACATTGGCAAGCTGGTAAAAGAAGATGTAGAAGCACATCAGTCTGTTTACAATTAACAGGGCCCTTACCCGGCCACCTTATCGGCGAGGCGATCAACACCCGGGCAACTATACGTGATAAATTGTTCTGCAGGCGCATGGTTTCGTATTTTTGGCCCTCAACCATTATTTCATGAGCGATAATAAAATCATTTTTTCAATGTTGGGAGTTGGTAAAACCTATCCTCCAAACAAGCAAGTACTCAAAGACATCTACCTCAGTTTCTTTTATGGTGCCAAGATCGGCATCATCGGTTTAAACGGTTCCGGTAAATCAACGCTGTTAAAAATCATTGCCGGACTCGATCAGGCCTACCTGGGTAAGGTTGAATTTTCTCCGGGCTATAAAATAGGCTACCTTCCTCAGGAACCAACTTTTGACGAAAACCGAACAGTGCGTGAAATTGTAAGCGAAGGTGTACAATCCGTTATGGATTTGCTTAAAGAATTTGAAACCATCAGTAATCGTTTCAGTGAGCCGCTCAGCGATGATGAAATGGATAAACTCCTGAACAAGCAGGGCGACCTTCAGGAAAAAATTGATGCCGTTGACGGATGGGAAATCGATTCCAAACTCGACCGGGCCATGGATGCCCTGCGTTGTCCGGACGCCGATGCCCTGATTAAAAACTGCTCAGGTGGTGAGCGTCGTCGTGTGGCCCTATGCCGCCTCCTCCTGCAACAACCGGAAATCTTACTCCTGGACGAGCCTACGAATCACCTCGATGCCGAGAGCGTACTCTGGCTGGAGCAACATCTGCAACAATACCCCGGAACCGTAATAGCGATCACGCACGACCGTTATTTCCTCGACAACGTAGCCGGTTGGATCCTGGAACTGGACCGTGGCGAAGGCATACCCTGGAAAGGAAACTATACCTCATGGCTGGAACAAAAGCAACAGCGACTGGCTCAGGAAGAACGCACCGAAACCAAACGACAGAAGACCTTGCAGCGTGAGCTGGAGTGGATCAAGATGTCGCCTAAAGCCCGACAGGCCAAGGGTAAAGCCCGTTTAGCCAACTACGAAAAAATGGCCGGTGAAGAAGTTAAAGCCAAGGAAGAAAAACTTGAAATCTTTATTCCGCCGGGGCCACGCCTTGGGGCCAACGTGATTGAGGCCGCAGATGTGTCTAAATCGTTTGGTGACCGAGTGCTGTATGAACATCTTAATTTTAACCTGCCTCAGAACGGTATCGTGGGCATTATCGGCCCGAATGGTGCCGGTAAAACCACCTTGTTCCGTATGATCATGGGGCAAGAGAAGCCCGACAGTGGTGTGTTTAAGGTAGGTGAAACCGTAAAGATTTCATACGTAGACCAACAACACACATCTATAGATCCGGAGAAGACGGTATTCGAAAACATCACCGGCGGCACAGAGTATGTGGAGTTTGGTAAATATAAAATCAACTCCCGCGCCTATGTATCTAAATTTAATTTCTCGGGACCCGATCAGGAGAAAAAGGTTAAAGTGCTTTCCGGTGGTGAGCGAAATCGACTCCATCTGGCCCTCACGCTCCGGCAGGAGGCGAATGTATTACTTTTAGACGAACCAACGAACGATCTGGATGTTAATACCATGCGCGCTTTGGAAGAAGCACTCGACGACTACGCCGGCTGTGCTGTAATTATCTCGCACGACAGATGGTTCCTGGACCGTGTGGCCACACACATCCTCGCATTTGAAGGTGACTCTCAGGTATACTTCTTCGAAGGTAGCTTCAGCGAGTATGAAGAAAATAAAAAGAAACGCCTTGGCGATACCAGCTCTAAAAAATTCCGCTACAAAAAACTGGTGGGATAAGACCTTATCATGACTGCATCATCCGTTCTGCAAACCGCACCAAAAGCGGTGCAAGCCATCCTGAACCGTGCCCTGCACGGCGAACGCCTCTCTACAGAAGATGCCCGCGTGCTCTATTACGAAGCCGACCTGGGCCTACTTGCCTCAGTGGCGAATACCATCAGGGAACGGCTGCATGGCAACAAAACCTACTTCAACCGCAACTTCCATATCGAACCCACTAATAAATGTGTGTTCGACTGCACCTTCTGTTCTTACTCCAGAAACTTTCAGCCCAACGAGGCTTCCTGGGAAATGAGTAAGGAACAGATGATTGGTATTGTAAAAAAATATGTGGGTACGGATGCTACCGAGGTGCACATTGTTGGTGGTGTTCATCCCAAAATGAGTCTGCTATTTTTTGCCGACTTGGTAAAAAGTATCCGCGAAGTACACCCTACCATACATATCAAAGGGTTCACAGCCGTTGAGCTTGAATATATGTTTCGCAAGGCGAAAGTCACGGTGCGCGAAGGGCTCGAAGTTCTAAAGACCCACGGCCTGCAATCGTTGCCCGGAGGCGGTGCCGAAATTTTTGATGCATCCATACGAAATGAGATCTGTAAGGATAAAGCCAGTGCAGCACAGTGGCTCGAGATTCACGAAACCGCTCATCAGCTCGATATGCACAGCAATTGCACGATGCTGTATGGACATATTGAACGCTATGAGCACCGCATCGACCATATGAACCGCCTGCGCGACCTGCAGGACCGTACACATGGGTTTAACTGTTTTATACCGCTCAAATTCCGCAACAAGGATAATGAAATGAGTCACATTCCCGAAGTGGCCATACAGGAAGATTTGCGCACCTATGCTATGGCGCGCATCTTTATGGATAACATTCCGCACCTGAAAGCCTACTGGCCCATGATTGGGCGCAATACCGCGCAATTGCTTCTAAGCTTTGGTGTGGATGATCTGGACGGCACGATCGACGACAGCACTAAAATTTATGCTATGGCGGGCTCCGAAGAACAAAATCCCTCGCTCAGCACGGCCGATCTGGTTCGACTAATTAAACAGGTGAACCGCATTCCTATGGAACGCGACTCTCTATATAACGAATTAAAAGATTATTCCAACGAACGGTTTCCCGATGAGCCTGCCGTTCAGCAATACAATTAAGCCAGCGTTTGAACCGTTACGCTACATACCTGCTCACCCCACTCCTACTCCTGATGCTGAGCCGTGCGTATCCACAAACCCGCATACAGATTATCAATGCAGACCTGATGGAGTTCAACGACTTCGGCGATCGTAAAATCAGAACCTTAACCGGCAACGTAAAACTTGAACAAAACGGGGTGTATCTTGCTTGCGAGCGCGCCGATTTTGATGCCGACGCCAATACGGTTGATGCCTTTGGCAACGTACACATACAACAGGACACCGTCGACATCTATGCCGATAAATTATTTTACAATGGTAACGACCGCAAAGCCAAACTGAGTGGTAACGTGCGGCTCACCGACCGAAAGATGACCTTGCGCACCACACAACTGGACTACGATATGAATTCGCGCACCGGTTATTACAATACGGGCGGCGAACTGAAAAGCGATACCTCGGTGCTCACCAGTAAAATCGGTTACTACTATGCCGCCACACGCGATGTGTATTTTAAAAAAGAAGTACAGCTCACCAATCCCAGTTATAAACTTACGGCAGATACCCTACGCTTTAATATCGGCGAAAAGCGCGCTTACTTTCTTGGGCCAACATATATACGAAGCGACAGCAATCACATTTACTGTGAGCGTGGTTACTATGATACCGAAAAGGAAATAACACAGTTCTCGAAACATGCAACCCTGCTAAATGAAGAACAGCAATTGCGTGCCGACAGTATTACATATGATAAGCTCACCGGTATGGGTTACGCCACCGGTAATGTTTACTGGACCGATACCATCCGCAGGAACAGCATCAAGAGCAGTAAGGCTATTTATAACGAGAAGTTTTCATCGGTGCTGGCCACGGGCGACCCGATCTTTGTGGATGCGGCCGATAAGGACACCATGTTCCTTAAAGCCGACACGCTCTACAGCGCTACAATCGACAGCGGCGGACGACGATGGTTTCGTGCCTACCATCACGTGGTCATCTATAAAAGTACGGTGCGTGCGCGTTGCGATTCGGTGTATTACTCCGATGCCGATTCCACATTCCGTTTTTATGAGAACCCGATCCTGTGGGTAGATGCCAATCAACTTACGGCAGACACCATTTCGATGACCAGCTCCAATAAGCAACTGAAGCATTTTACTATGGTTAAAAATGCACTGATTGTAAATATGGTAGACACCCTTCGTTTTAATCAAATACAGGGTAAAAAGATGACCGGATTTTTTAAAGATGGTGACCTGCACCGCCTCTATGTAGAGGGTAATGGCGAAAGCATTTATTACGGTGAAGATGATGGCAAAAAATTAATAGGCGTAAACAAGGCGGTATGCAGTAATATGATGATCTCTATTAAAGAGGATAAGGTAGAGCGCATTACGTTTCTGGATAAGCCCACTGCGGTCTTGTATCCGCCAGAAGATGTACCGGAAGAGGCGCTAAAGCTTAAGCTGTTCAAATGGCTCTTATCGGATAAACCCGAGCGCGGTGCATTTCCGTAAAAAGCGGTATATGAGTAAACGAATAAATCGCTTCACCCAACCTTATTAAAACGCAAAAATAATATCGTACTTGGTGATGATGTGGTAGTTGCCGGCTTCGTCGCGTGTGAGCACGGCAGGATTTTCTTTGTTGATGATGCCCGAAAGGCGCTCCAGCGTGGTATCCTGAGATACTACAGGGAAAGGCTTATCCATAACTTCGCCTACGGTTTTGTTTTTAACATCGTGGTTATCGAGCAGTTTGTTGAAGAGCAGACTCTCTGTGATGGAGCCCACCACATCGCCGTTGTGTATCACCGGTAACTGATCGATGTCGCTTTGTTTCATGAGTGCGATGGCCTCGGCTACTTTATTAGCAGGCTGTACCGATATGATTTTGGGCTTGCCACTGCGCATAAGGTCCTTAACGGTTTTGAGTTCGAGGAAGCCTCGGTCGCGCATCCAGTCGTCGTTATATAGCTTACCGATATACCTACTTCCGTGGTCATGGAAGATGACCACCACCACATCGTTCGGACCGAGCAGATGCCTGAGCTGTATGAGTCCCGCAACGGCACTGCCTGCAGAGTAGCCTACAAAGATGCCTTCGCGCCGAGTGATTTCGCGCGCCATTAATGCACCGTCTTTGTCGGTTACTTTCTCAAAATGGTCGATGAGACTGAAATCGATATTGGCCGGTATGATGTCTTCGCCTATGCCTTCCGTGATGTAGGGATAAATTTCGCTTTCGTCGAAGGTGCCTGTTTCGTGAAATTTTTTAAGTACCGAACCATAGGTATCAATGGACCATACTTTAATGTTGGGATTTTTTTCTTTGAGGTAACGAGCCGTGCCGCTGATGGTGCCACCGGTGCCGGTACCCACAACGAGGTGGGTCACCTTGCCTTCGGTTTGTTCCCAGATTTCGGGGCCCGTGCCTTCGTAATGCGCCTGCCTGTTGGACAGGTTGTCGTACTGATTGGGGTAATAGGCATTTGGAATTTCTTTACTAAGGCGGCGCGCCACGGAGTAATAGGAGCGCGGATCATCGGCCTCCACGTTGGTAGGACAAACAATCACCTCGGCACCTACGGCACGCAGGATGTCCATTTTTTCTTTAGACTGCTTATCGGTAGTGGTAAAGATGCACCGATAGCCGCGTGCAATGGCAACCAGTGCAAGGCCCATACCGGTATTACCACTCGTACCTTCGATGATGGTGCCGCCGGGTTTCAGTAAGCCGGCTTTCTCGGCATCGTCGATCATCTTCAAACCGATGCGGTCTTTGATGGAGTTTCCGGGATTGAATGATTCTACCTTGGCCAGTACCAGTGCCGGCACCTGACTGACTACTTTATTTAATTTGACCAGCGGCGTGTTGCCGATGGTGTCGATGATGGAGTGGTAATACTTCATGAGTTCGGGATATGCGGCGCTAAGATATTAAAAGGGCGCGTCCTGATCACCGATTTCATCATTCATGCGAGAACGCTTGGTGATGATATTGGGTTCAGCATTGCTTGGATAACCAAATCCGCTGTTATCATTGAAATCGTACGATTCTTCGGGAGCATTTTCGAAACGCATCGTGTCGGGTATGAAGCGCACTTTAACGGCACCGGTTTTTCCGTTTCGGTGCTTTTGGATGAGTATTTCGGTTTCACCGGGGTTGGTATTTTGTACCTGAGCCGCATTGGGCTTGCCCTCGCCGGTATAGTAATCCTGACGATACAGGAACATCACCAGGTCGGCGTCCTGTTCGATGGAGCCGGACTCCCTGAGGTCAGAAAGTTGCGGGCGTTTGTCGCCGGCGCGTTTTTCTACATCGCGGCTTAACTGCGAGAGGGCTATTATCGGCACCTGCAGTTCTTTGGCCAGTGATTTTAATGAGCGTGATATGTTACTGATTTCCTGCTCGCGGTTTACGTTTCGGTTCTCACTACGACTACTCATAAGCTGAAGGTAGTCAATAACTATGAGTTGGATGTCGTTACTTGCTTTAAGGCGGCGGCACTTGGCACGCAGTTCAAAAATGTTGATCTGTGCGGTATCATCAATAAATATAGGTGCATTAGACAGACGCTGTGATTTAGTGGTTAGCTGAGCCCATTCGTAATCCTGAAGGTTGCCTGTACGTAGTTTGTTACCGTTGATGCCGGTTTCTCCTGAAAGTAAACGATTGGTAAGCTGTAAGTTCGACATCTCGAGTGAGAACACGGCAACCGCCTTGTTGTATTCTATGGCCGCGTTGCGCACGAGCGACAAGGCAAAGGCAGTTTTACCGACACTCGGACGGGCGGCAAGGATAATCAGATCGCTGGGCTGCCAGCCGCTGGTAATACGATCCAAGTCAATAAAACCGCTGGGCACACCGGTGAGGTCGCTTGCGGTTTCCTTAATCTGCTCAAGTTTAACGATGGCATTCTTAACCAAGGTATCGATTTTGCTGTAGTTGTTACGAAGGTTTTTGTCGGTTACCTGAAAGATTTCGCGTTCGGCGGCATCAAGCAGTTCGAGTACATCGGTGGTTTCTTCATAAGCATTTTTAGTAATTTCATTCGAGATGCGAATCAGTTCCCGCTGGATGTGCTTTTGCATGATAATGCGGGCGTAGTATTCGATATTGGCCGATGAGGAAATCTTGTTGGTCAGCTCGGTAACCGTAAAGGCACCGCCAATGGATTCCAGTTGCCCCATAGCACGCAGTTTATCGGTAACCGTTAAGAGATCGACCGGCTGTGACCGATCGAACAGCTCAACAATTGCTCTGAAGATGATGCTGTGCGACTCCACATAAAAACTTTCGGGCTTAAGGATGTCGATAACCGATGTGAGGGCATTGCTTTCGAGAAGCACGGCACCAAGCACGGCTTCTTCGAGATCGCGCGCCTGCGGTGGCACTTTACCAAATACATAGTCCGACAAATTATTTTCTGCACGCGAGGTCGCCAAGCGATTTCGCAGTTGATTTTTCTTTAGTTCTTCCAAGGGTTTTTGTTCACTCATCGCCTCTGATTCATTATGGGTTAAAATTTTCCGATAACTGTATAAAAGTATCTATAACCCGAACTAAAAAAAATTTTATTTAACCCCTTCAGATCCGATTCCATTAAACTGCTGATAAACAAGTCAATAGTTTTTTAACACGTGTTACCAAAGGGTGAGGATAATGTGTTTGTAAAAAAAGTTAGCGAATTACTTGTTTTTCTTAATCGTATTTTTAAACTGTTCCTGCTCCTTATCAAAATCGACCGGTTTGGGAAATACCGGCTGTTTCATGGTGGAGGTGAATACCTGTGACACATAATGCCATTGGCGTTTGCGGTACTTAAATCCTTCGTAAGTACCATCGGGCACATAGGTAAATCGGTAATCCTTGCTTGTTGAACTTTGCGGTGCCAGATGATCGAACACAATCAGCTTTAAGTCGGTATCGTAATTGAGTGTTACCACAGCATCCTCTTTGTACTCAATGATGTAACGGTTATAGATGTAAACGCTTTTTTTATCGGTAACAACAAATTTAGGTGCACCAAATACCGGCTCTCCTTTTTTATTAAAATGCAATACATCAATAATTTTGATGTTACTGCGTAGGTTGTTTCCATCCCAGCCAAACAGATAGTAATATCGATTGCGTTCTATCATCTTGTAATAGATTGCTCCGGGCCATTTTTCATGATTGCTTATGGTATCCTTATTTTTTATTTTGTAGTTGTAATCGAAGAGGGGAAAAACTTTGAGTTCCTTTTTATTATTCATCTGTATGGCTCCATAGTAGCGATAGGAATCATTATATAGTTTGAGTCCCCAGTTAAACATTCTGAATTTACGGTCATCAGGACTGATAATGGTGATGCGCTTGAGTGCTACGAAAGGATAGTTGAACGATTGATCCACTTTTAATGCCTGCACCAGCACCCGAATAAAACTAAAGCAGGCCTGCTGTCGAACAACGGGCTCCCCGCTCAGCACAATGGAGTCCTGCAGTGTGGAAAGCGTGTCTTCATATCGACGGAGCAACTCCAGATTAGCCGGATCTATTTCATCGGCATACGTCCGAAACGATAGCGAGAGTAATAGTACAAAAAGTATACTACGATACATCATCTGTTAAAACGCAGAAAGAAGGCTTTCATTATCAATAGATCAACAATTTTCAATAATCAATGCCGATGCACCGCCTCCGCCATTGCAGATTGCTGCGGCACCAAGACGGGCATTTTTATGCTTGAGTACAGAGGTAAGTGTACAAGTGATCCGTGCGCCACTGTTACCGATAGGATGGCCCAGCGCCACGGCACCACCAAATACATTGGCCTTCTCGGGAGCGATATTCAGTAGCCGGTTATTTGCCATACTCACTACAGAAAACGCTTCATTGATTTCAAAATAATCCACCTCACTCAGCTGCTTACCTGCACGTTTCAATGCCGCGTGTATAGCCTTTGCAGGCGTTGTTGTAAACCACTCCGGAGCCTGAGAGGCATCGGCAAAGCCGATTATACGTGCCAAAGGTTTTATACCCAGCTCACGTGCTTTATCGGCACTCATTAATACTACCGCTGAAGCGCCATCATTGATTTTGGATGCATTAGCCGCAGTGATTGTTCCCTCCTTGTCGAAGGCGGGTTTAAGTGCGGCAATTTTATCGAACTTCACTTTTGCCGGCTCCTCGTCAACCGTAATCTGAACTTTATCTTTACCATTCATCACCTCCACCGGTATGAGCTCCAGATTGAACCAGCCTTCTTTTTGTGCCTTAATGGCTCTGCTGTAGGACTCAATAGCGTATTCATCTTGTTGGACTCTGCTGAATTGGTACTCCCTGGCGCATACCTCGCCGGCATTACCCATGGCATAATTTTTATAGGGATCCCACAGACCATCGCGTATGATGCCGTCAATAACTTGCTGATGACCATAACGGTATCCGCTTCGTGCTCGGTCCAGGTAGTAAGGCACATTGCTCATACTCTCCATACCACCTGCCAGGACAACATCGGCATGGCCGGTCATAATACTTTGTGCGCCGAGCATAATTGCTTTCATTCCGGATGCACATACTTTGTTGACCGTGGTACAAGGCACGTGGTCCGGTATGCCGGAGAACACCGCTACCTGCTGAGCAGGTGCCTGTCCTACGTTGGCACTCAGTACATTTCCCATAATCACCTCTTCTATCTGAGCCGGCTCTATTCCGGCCTTCTTAATGGCTTCTTTAGCCGCCGCACTACCTAATTGTGTGGCGCTTAACGAAGATAATACGCCACCAAGCGAACCAATTGGTGTGCGTGAAATGGACATGATATAAACTTCTTTCATGGAATCGTTTTTTTGTGGGCACAAACCTACACGAATTTTCAGCAGTATGCCGTTTCGCATCGTACAATTTGCCGTAAGAAAAAAATAAAATAATACGATGCATCTGTAACGCTTTCTCTTTACCGGCGTAAGGAAATGAGCATGAAAAAGATTTCATCATTCATCAAATACGAGTGGAAAGAAATGGCTGAGGTCATCCGCGTCATGAAGCGTGTATTTTTCCTTTAGTAGCAAATACAGAAAGGATTACTGATTTTTACGCCCCATAATACACTTCGTGGGGTATTCTAAAAAACTCATTTCTTTTATACGTGGTGATCAATCGGCCTATCACAATCTGCTAAAAGGTAGTGCGATTTCATTGATCATGCGCTTAATGGGACAGGCAGTAAACTATGGCCTGGTTCTCAGCATCACCCGTTTATTTGGTGCCGGCGGCTATGGTATGTACAGCCTCTTTCAGGCTGTATTGCAGTTCTTTACACAAACCGCACGCCTCGGGTTTGACACCCTGCTGATGCGCAATGCAGCACAAAGCCATGATGACGACGAGTTGCATATGCTAAAAAATCAATATCGATTTGTTTTACGTTTAACGGCGGCAGTATCGCTGTTTATGGGTATTGTATTGTATGCGTGTGCCGGACTAATTGCAGAGATGTATTTCAATAAACCGCAACTTACTTTTTATCTGAAAGTTGCAGCTGCTTGCATACTGCCGCTTGTACATATTAATATCTATGCGTCCTATCTTAAAGGCAAGAAATTTTTCAGGCAGTTTAATTTCATACAGCAGATTTCTTTATTGTTATTCTGTGTCCTCACTATCCTGAGTGGCTATTTGCTATACCGCAAACCGGAGTTAACCGCCGTGGCTTATGCGCTGTCTTGCCTCATTACATTAGGTGTTGCATTATTTTGGTACAAAAAGTATTTCACAATACCCGCCGCGTTGCAGGCTATCGACCGAAAGACATTGATTACGGCATCGGCTACTTTTTTCATAGTTGGGTTGATGAATTATATGCGTAATGCAACAGAAACGCTCATATTAGGGCATTACTTTACCGAAGACTTTGTCGGCATTTTTAAGGCAACACAAAAGGTAAGTTCCGTTATCGCCTTCACCCTCTTCTCAACCATAGTAGCGGCGGCACCTCATTTTGCTGAACTTTATAAACAACAAAAACAGGACGAGCTGAAGCGTACCGTACAAAAAACAACGGCGCTAATCTTCTGGTCGGCACTGCCCGTTTTCATTGTAATGATTTTCTTTCCTGATTTTCTAATGAGTCTATTTGGTAAAGAGTTCACGCGTGGTAAAGAGGGACTAATCATTATGTGTTGCGCACAATTTTTTAATGCCATGATGGGGCCGGCCAATAATTTGTTACTGATGGTGAACAAACAACGTTTTGTACTTTATATTACCATTTTTAATAATCTGGTTTGTGCGCTTTGCGGATGGTTTTTGATTCCGCTATATGGACTGAATGGCGCCGCCCTGATCAACATGCTCGGCATACTGATTCCTAACATTGCCGCCATCATGGTAATACGCAGGGAATTTGGTTTTTTTACATTCAACTTCAACTTGCTTACTCAAGTATTTAAACGATGAGCTCGACGCCCTGGCCGGATGTATTTATTGTAGGTGCCGCAAAAACAGGAACCAGCTCCCTGTATCAATACCTTATTCAGCATCCGGATGTAGCTCGATCTATAGTTAAAGAGCCTCACTTCTTCTCAACAGATATCAATCCCGAAGATTTTAGTGCGGAGTTTTACTATCAGAAAATTCCGGATATCGATGCCGCAATCCGACGCGGGCACATGATCCATTCCTCTTTTATTCGCAACGAATCTGATTACCTTAAATTATACGCCGGAGCTCAGGGCAAACTAAAAATTGACTCTTCGGTATCCAACCTGTTTAGTCATACTGCGGCCGGAGCCATTCATTCGAAAAATCCTGACGCCAGAATCATCATCATCATCCGGCAGCCGGTGGAACGTGCCTTCTCACATTACGTTATGGACCGCAGGAGCGGTTACAAACTAAGCCTCTCCTTTACCGAAGCCGTGCTATCCGATTATCAGCAACCGAAAAAAGGTTGGGGCATTTCTCACTTATATGCAGAATTGAGCTTATATGCCGATGCTATCAAACGTTATCAGGATACATTTCCGGCCAATCAGATACACCTGATTGTTTACGACGATTATCGTAATGATGTGCATGCTGTTCTATCATCGGTATGCCACTTCGCCGGGCTAAAGCCATTTCGCTTCGATACCAAACAAGCGCACAATACAGCGGCATTACCCTCTAATCCCCTAACCCGATGGCTGAATAAAAACAAAGCGTTAAAACGGAGCCTGTCCCGTCATATTCCTGATGCGCTTCGTGTACCCTTGCGAAAACTGGCCTATCGCAAAAAAAATCTACCGGCACTTACGCCCGATGATTACAAGACTCTTATGCCCCTGTTTATGGAGGATATCCTTCGAACGGAGCAGCGTATTAATCGTTCATTAAAACACTGGATAAAACCATAGGTACATGCCTGAAATTACCGTTGTGATTATTCATTATGGAGATTACGCACTCACGTCGGCCTGTCTGAATAGTGTGCTTCGATCCAATGAGGCCGTAAGCATTATCATATGCGATAATGCCTCTAATGTAGCTGATCAGCAACTACTGCACGATCATGCGAATTATTATTTCTATGGCACTTCGCTTACCGAGAAACCATTGAAGGGACAAATTATTTGGCATCGCATGGGATTCAATGCCGGTTATGCCGCGGCCGCTAATGCCGGAATTCGGATTGCAAAAACTATATACCAATCATATTATATACTCATACTGAATAACGACTGCACGGTTCATCCGGCGTGTATTAAAACATTACGGCATACTTACGAGTCTCTTCCTGACTGCGGTTTGCTTGGCGCAAAAGTATTATTCAGCTCCGCTGATGGTTTGATTAATTCTGTAGGCGGATCGTTTAACAAATGGACGTGCTGGCAAAAAAATATCGGTGCGCGTGAGGTAGATGCCGGACAATACAGCGGTTTATTGAAGCCGGATTATGTATACGGAGCCTGTATGTTTATCAGTATGAAATGTATTGATACTATAGGCCTCATGGATGAACGGTTTCTGCTCTATCAGGAAGAGCACGACTGGTGCATACGAGCCTTAGGCAAAGGCTATACTAATTACACAACCTGCGATGCGCTGGTCTTTCATCAGCAAGGTGCATCAAGCGGAAAAAAAATAAAACAACAGCAGGCCCCGGATTATATCCTTGCCCTTCAATATGGTAACCTGATTCGCCTCTATCTCAAACATTTTCCCTTACTAACGCCGGTGGCCTTTATTCGCTTATTCATGATCTTAGCGAAGCGCATCGTGCATAGACAATACCGGCATGCCTTTCTGCTGATGAAAGTAATTTTCGGGTACAGAGTTCACGAACTACCGGCGTCATGACAAAAACAAAACAAGACTTCTATATACTACGCAAGGCATCGTACATGCTGATTACCTTGTTTGCTTTATTAATTGGCTTTCAATATTTCACCAATTCTCCTCTGGCCGGAATCATCACGCCAATTGAAAAAATGTTTACTGCCGCAATACTCAGTTTTGTTGCCGTTTACCTCGTTAATAAGATCATCCGCACGAAACGATTAGAGTCCATTGATGTACTGGCTCTGTTTCTGAGTTTCGGTATTCCCCTATACACCGCTATCCTGGCAAACATCTACTGGGATCAGCCGGTTATGTATGGATTTAGTACACAAAAGTTCTGGTTCATCGGTCTGAGTGCGCTGTTGATTTATTACTTCCTGATTAATCAGTATATCACCGTTCTTGATATTCATCGCATGATGCTGGGTGTAGCCTGGTTCAGCCTGGCTGTTTATCTGCTTGTAGAAGTGCTCTTCGATGCCTCCAAATGGCGCGACACCAATTTCGTTTATTGCAATCCGGCAAAAGGTGGCTGTGGATTTAAATTCAACACGCTTTTCCTGGGATATGCTATGTTGTTCTATTTCATTAAAGCCGTGCGTGAAAACAAAAATATTTTTCTGCTGGTAAGCGGTTTGTTCTTTGCCTACTTCCTGTTTTTTTTTCAGAAACGAGGTATCATCATTATCACCGGACTGCTATTCTTTATCATATTGGTTACCAACACCAATAAAAAGCGATTTGTGCAATATATCAGCATCTTTCTATCAACCTTCATCCTTATGCTTGCTACCCTGTTCGTTGCATCGCAGGAGCGGTTCTATACCCTTGTGGGGCAATATGGCAACTTTTTTGAAATCCTGGCCGGCGAAGAAACCGGTGAGGGCAGTGCCGACTCCCGCCTACGCGAACTGGCTACCATGTTTAAATTTTCTGCCAAACATGCTTTAAGCTGGGTTTTCGGCAATGGGAAATGGAGCGATAACTGGTTACAAAATCCGGCCATTGCAGAAGATTTTTTTCCGAGCGATCTGGGATTGCTCGGCGTGTTCTTCGTATACGGCATCATCGGATTTCTTCTGGTGCATATTCAATTTATTTATACCCTCAAATGGATGAAGTCGCGGAAAGAGGTAAATAACAATATCCTTTATGTTCAAATTAAATACTTCCTGCTCTATTTCTATTTGCGAAGTATTTTCAGCGGCGCAATTTTTTTTGCATCCGGACCAACCATCACACTGATCTTTATTATGCTCATCTACTACATCAAAAAAACTCAAACGAATGATCGCTTATCTTAATGTGCTCCTGTATCTCTTTCTCTACCTGCCCTCCTGCACAAATAACAAGAAACATACTGCCGACAGCAAAGGAAATAATGACCCGCTTGACATTGAAATAACCTACAATACCCAAGCGCCCGAAGTCGAGCCTTTGCTGTATGGCACCTCCACCTCCTCGATGTATTGGCAAACCAATCCAAACACACCTGCCTTTGCCACGCTGGTTGACTCATTGCATATGAATGTTATGCGATGGCCGGGTGGTACGCTGGCGCAGTTTTATCACTGGGATAAACCCGGTTATGGTTTAATTCAAACCGAAATCAGTGCCCTGCACTCCTCCTATGCCAACAGCCTTAAGAATCAGAATGCTTATGTTGACGAGAAATCGTCTACGCGCCGCTACATAGACGACTTTGTTCTTTTAGCTCAAAAAAGTAATGCGCAGGTGTTGGTGTGTGCCAACCTGGTTACAGCAAGCGACGAAGAAAATATCGCCCTGCTCGATTTCCTCACCGAAAAAAACATCAAACTGTGTGGCGTTGAACTTGGCAATGAACTTTACCTGCCGCGTATGCGTGGTGTGTTTAATGATGATGTACAACAATACATTAACCGATCAAAAACGCTCACCGAAAAAATAAAAAAGAAATACCCGAGTCTGCCGGTTGCTGTTTGTGCCGCACCCATTCGGGATATCGCCGATGAAAATCCGCCTGCAGGCTCTGAGGCCGCATTCTTCAGTAACTGGAATCAGAAACTCTCCAAGCAACAATACTACGATGCCGTTATTCTGCATTATTACTTTCCGATACCCTGCGATGGCACGCTACAGGATGTATTCACCTGCGCCACCGGCGAGCTCAACGACATTACCGGCAAAGATTTCAGGACCGGAATAGACATGTACCGAAATACATTCGGTAGCAAGCCTTTTTGGATTACCGAGTGGAACATAGCTACCAAAGCCACGCAGGGCCGCTACGGAAATACCCTGCTCCAGAATTTTTTCATCACTCGTTTTTATGATGCCATGAATGCGGTAAACGCGAAATACCCCGGCCAAATTGGCCTTGCTACTTATCAGACCCTGGCTGGCGATGTTTACGGCTCGTGCATGATTATGGATAAGAATAAACGAGAAACCTATACCGATACGCTGGCCAATCCCTACATCCGAAAAATGCCTTATTACGCGCATCAGCTGATCCGGCATCGTTATACCGGTAAGATGATTTACTGCGATGTAAAAAGCAACCGATCAGACATATACCTTAGTGCATACTACAACAAAACCACCGGCGCTATTGAGCTTCACATCGAACATATCGGCAAAGAGCCAATACGTATCAACAGCATCCTGGTTAATGGTAAAATCGTTTCAACCTCCGGTGTGGTGAGCGGTTTGATGATGCACGCGCCCAGCTTGTATGCCGGTTACGGATTAAATAAAGCCGATATCGAGTTGAGTAATCATGAAATCCCTAAATTTTTAAACATTAACGATGTGCTAAAAAACATCACTATATCCAAATACTCTTATGGATATTTGCAATTAAACCCATAACCCCAAGTATACTTGGCAGAGCTAAGACCTAACTTCTTTATTATTGGAGCACCCAAGGCCGGAACCACATCGCTGTATTACTATCTCAGCCGACATCCCGAGGTGTTGATGAGTCGTATCAAAGAGCCCAACTACTTTTCATATCGCGAACTAAGCAATCAGCAATTGTATTACCGTGATGACTCGGTGCAGGATCAACAAACCTATCTGAGCCTATTTAACACCACAACACCGGATCAGGTGAAAGCGGTTGGTGAGGCCAGTGTTTCGTACCTGTTCTATCCCGACACGGCCAATCAGATCAAACAGTTTAACCCTGATGCCCGCATCATTATTATGTTGCGCAACCCGTTCGACCGTGCCTGGAGCCATTATCTGATGGACTACAAGCTCAATTATGTGCGCGATTCGTTCGACGACATCACCTTGAAACGAGTAAACGGACAACGCAACAATCAACACTTTCAGCAATACATACAGCTCAGCTTATATCACCGTCAGTTACAGAACTACCTCAACGTATTCGACCGCAAACAAATTTTCATCGGCCTTTACGACGACCTGAAACAATCGCCACAGCAGTTGTTCAGTGCGCTATGCACCTTTCTGGAAATTGAGCAGGTTGCCCTGCCCGAATCCTCGGCATACAACAGCGCCGAAGTGCCCCGCAATGCGTTCATCAAATCCGTTTACGCATCTGATTCCATTCGGCGCGGACTGAAAAAATTATTCGGTCATCAGCAAAGCAAAAAAATAAAATCCCTCCTGTTTAAAAAACCGGAATTGCTTCCACTACCCGATACGAGGCAGCAACTCACCCAACTGTTTAACGACGACATTCGAAAAACAGAATCACTGACCGGACTTAATCTGAGTGCCTGGTATGCAACATAAGCTGGCGATGATTGAGCCCGTGGGCGGGCATCGTGGCAATGAACTATTTCTTTACAACCTCTGCAGTGGCCTGCAGGATGCCGGTTGCCACACTACCCTCTATACCTGCGATGAAACCAACTTTGATGCCTTCCACAAACCTCGCTTTGATGTGAAGAAATATTACCGCCGCATTTATGGCAGTGCTCCGGTGCTGTTACGTGGCCTTCGTTATCTGAAAGGCTCCTATCAAACTGTTCAGGATTGCCACAGGCAGGGCGTTAACATCGCACATCTGCATATCTATCATTTTGCAAACCGCGAATTTGTGAATCAGTTACTCCTGCAACAGCAACAAATTAAAACGGTGCTCACCATACACGATGTGGAAGACTTTGTAAAATTCGGTCAAACCCATACGCTGAAAAAATACCGGCGCTTCGAAAAACGCAACCCACATACCATAGTGCTATCGCAATATGCCAAGAAAAAGCTGATGCACTATTTTCCGAACACGCCTCAGGAGCAGATACACGTAATACCACTCACCGACAAGGATACCCTCTACTACAATCCTGAGCGCACCAAAGCGGAAGCCCGCAAAGCTCTGGGATTAAATCCGGATGATTTTATTGTGATGTTCTTTGGACAAATCAAAAAAGTAAAAGGCCTCGATGTGCTCATCGATGGCTTTGCCCGCGCACTCAAAGGCAAGAGCGATGCAAAACTGCTGATTGCCGGTATACCCTGGAAAGTAGGTTTCGACGCCTTCGAAAAACAAATTCAAGAACATCAACTCGGCGAACAAAGCATCCTGCGTCTGCAATATCATCCCAACGAAGTAAAGCCGGATTATTTTGCCGCGGCCGATATCGTAGTGCTCCCCTACCGCGAAATTTTTTCCAGCGGCGTATTGGTTAATGCCATGCATTACCGCTCGGCTATCATCTGCTCCGACCTGCCCTTCTTCAGAGAATATGTAAAGGACGGTTACGACTGCCTGATGTTTGAATCTGAAAATGCCGAATCGCTCGCCGAGCAGCTTAGCCGCGTGTACGACAACCGTAGTTTGCCCGAACAACTCAAAGGACCGGCACGCCTCACGGCCGATACCATCTTTAACACGGAACGTATCGTTGAACAAACCATAAAGGTTTACGATCAGGTTATGGGCTCCTGATGAGCCTGTGCCGGCTTAATGAAATCCTTATTATTATTGTGTTGCTAAAAATTCAAAAAATCATGAAATCTTATATTGAACAAAATAAAGATCGATTCCGTAACGAACTGCTCGAGTGGCTGCGTATGCCTTCGGTGAGTGCCGACCCTGCCTTTAAAGACGATGTATTGCGCGCCGCCGCATTCGCCGCAGATCGCCTCAAAGATGCCGGTGCCGATCAGGTTGAAATCATTGCCACACCCGGCTATCCGGTGGTGTATGGCGAAAAAATAGTGGATCCTAAAAAGCCCACCGTACTCGTTTACGGGCACTACGATGTACAGCCTGCCGACCCATACGAGCTATGGGATTCGCCACCCTTTGAACCCGTAATTAAAAAAACTGAGCGCCACCCCGATGGTGCCATCTATGCACGCGGAGCCTGCGATGATAAAGGACAGGTATATATGCACATTAAAGCTTTTGAGGTGATGATGCAAACCGGCAACCTGGATTGCAATATTAAATTCATGATTGAAGGCGAAGAAGAGGTTGGAAGCAGTAACCTCAATCCATTTCTTGAAAAATTTCGCGACAAGCTGAAGGCCGACGTGGTACTGGTTTCCGACACCTCTATGGTCGCCAACGACTGCCCCTCGGTTACCGTGGGCCTGCGCGGCCTCTCCTACCTGGAAGTAGAAGTAACCGGTGCCAACCGCGATTTACACTCCGGCGTGTATGGTGGTGCTGTAGCCAACCCGATTAATACCCTGGCCATGATGATTGCCTCGTTAAAAGATGCCAACAATCGCATTACCATACCCGGATTTTATGATGCGGTGCGTGAGTTCAGTGCCGACGAGCGGGCCGAAATGGCCAAGGTGCCTTTCAGCCTGGATGCATATAAAAGCGAGTTAGATATCGACGACATCGAAGGCGAAACCGGCTATACCACACTGGAGCGCTCCAGCATACGCCCAACCCTCGACTGCAACGGCATCTGGGGCGGTTATATTGGTAAAGGAGCCAAAACCGTGCTGCCCTCCAAGGCTTATGCAAAAATTAGTATGCGTTTAGTACCTAATCAGCAATCGGATAAAATCACCGGGTTGTTCACCAAACATTTTGAACACATAGCTCCAAAATCGGTGCGCGTAAAAGTTACGCCTCACCACGGCGGTGAGGCGGCCCTAACCCCAACCGACAGCATAGCTTATGCGGCGGCAAGCAAAGCCATGGAAACTACCTTTGGGAAAAAGCCTATACCAACCTACGAAGGCGGAAGCATACCCATAGTAGCGAGCTTTGAGCGTATCCTCGGACTCAAAACCATTCTGATGGGCTTTGGGCTCAACAGCGATGCATTGCACTCACCCAACGAGCACTACGGCCTCTTTAACTATTACAAAGGCATCGAAACCATACCCTACTTTTATAAGTACCTAGCCGAGATGAGTAAGTAAGGATTGATAAAAATGTGATGTATTGATATTCGTTAACCTTCATTTTCCATTCACGTTCACTTTTTCAAAATAAAAAACAAACTAATCAATACAAATGAAAGGTATCATTGCTTGCCTGCCCTTGATCCTGTTGAGTATATTTAGCTATGCCCAGGTCGACACAACCAAGAATAAGAATAATGCAACAACCGAATATTATGATGTGGTGGCTGTTTATCACGAAAATACCGACGGCAGAGGCAGACCGGTGCGATTTACCACTGAACTCAAAGGCGAGATTGTAAATTACGATGCGAGTACCGGTGTAATTACCTTCAAAACCAGTGATGGTAAAATGTATTCCTTAAAAAATGGTGAATACAAATACTTTCAGTATAACAAAGCATTTACACAGAAAAACAAGGAAAGCAAAAAGCTTGTATTGCGTGAGCGTAAGGAAACACAATTTCAACTTACTGCAGGATGGCGCTTAACTGCTCTCAATTTGTACGACAATTTCAAAGCCGATGATTATTATGTGTGGTCGCAGGAGAGTAACTCCGATGTACCCATTGCCCTATATTTTGGCGGTGGAAAATATTTTGGCCGCAGGCATTATGCAGGCCTTGGCTGCGAGCTTGCCCTGTCGTCTTACGGTAAAAATTATATCAATGCCGGCTTGCGCTATGTGTATCAATACGATGGCTACAAACGAAACACCGCCTTTTACCTGCCTTTAGAGTTGAATTATTTTACAGCTAAATACAATCAGAACTATGATGTTGCCGACACCTTAATCAGGTACTTTCCGGGTGGTGGTTACTCCATTGAATATCCAAGTCAAAAAAATATAGATCAAATCATGTCGGCGGTATCGTTTTCATTCGGACAGGGTATGTCATTTATACTCAACGATAAGCACTCCATTTCTCTGGAGTTGTCTGTAATTAAACTGTTTCCGCTTAGTACCACCTTCCCTAATCCGCCTGAGCGCTTACCCAATGTAAAAATGGAAGGGATGGGATTACGATTTGGCTTGTTGTATAATCTGTAAGTAAACGTTCAGAAAAATACCCTACTCCTCCCCGAATATCAGGTTGTTGGTGGTGCCGCCTTTGTTGTATTTATTGCAATCCATTTCTATGCTCATATCGGCCGGCTGCGTAAAATGAGCATCGGAGCTGATGCCCAGGCTCTTATCGGCATAAACCGATTGCAGGAAGTAAGCCCATATCGGTAAGGCCATCGCCGCACCCTGTCCAAACTGCATAGACCGGAAGCGGATAATGCGGTCTTCGCCGCCCACCCAGCAACCGCCACATAGCTGTGGCGTTATGCCCATAAACCAACCGTCGGTACTGCTCTGTGTGGTTCCTGTTTTTCCGCCCAGCTCGCCATCCAGGTTGTACTTAAAGCGCATACGGCGTGCCGTTCCAAAATCAACCACATTCTGCAACATGCGGCACATCACATAGGCCACCTGCTCGTTTACGACTTCAACCTGTTTGGAGTGAAACTCCTGTATGAGTGTGCCCTGATTATCGGTGATGCGGCTCATATAAAGCGGCCGGGTATAAACTCCGCGGTTCACAAAGGTGCTGTAGGCACCGGTCATCTCATATACCGAAATATCCGGTGTTCCCAAACAGATCGACGGAAACGGATCCATCTTGCTGGTAATACCCATGCGTTGCGATAAATCAATCATCGGTTTAGGGCCCAGTTGTTTCATCAGGTAGGCACTTACGGTATTTACCGAGCCGGCCAAGCCCTGAAATAAAGTAAGCATGCCACCATATTTATTATCGGAGTTATCGGGCGACCAATTATTGAAATTTTCAAATACCACCTTTTGATTGGACACAGAATAACAAGGGGAATACCCGTTCTCGATGGCAAGCGTATACAAGATCGGCTTTATGGTAGAACCTACCTGCCTCTTAGATTTAACATTAACGTGGTCATACTGGAAATAGCGATGATTAATACCACCTACCCAGGCTACCACACTGCCATTCGAAGGATTCATCACCATAAATCCGGTATGTAAAAACATCTTGTAATATTTGATGGAGTCCCAAGGCGACATAATTGTATCCAGATCGCCTTTGTAGGAATACACGGTCATACTGATTGGTGTTTGGAAAGACCTGCGAATAGAATCTTCGGAGATACCGCGCTTCTTCATACGCACATAGCGTTCGCTTTGCTTCATAGCCCCGGTAATGAAGTCATCATTATCGCCCCAGGGTCGCTTGGTTTTATAGCTCTTGAAAAACTGCGACTGCAGTTCTTTCATATGCTTGTTAACGGCTTGCTCGGCATAGCGTTGCATCTTGTAGTTGATTGTTGTATATACTTTTAAGCCATCGGTATATAGGTTATATGGCGAGCCATCGGGCTTGGTGTGTTCTTTACACCATTTGGTTAACTCCTGTCGCAAAAATTCGCGGAAATAGGTAGCCTGCCCTTCGTTATGATCGGGGCTTACATACTTGAGGCGTATCGGCATATTTTTGATGGAGTCGGCAGCGGCCTGAGCCAGATAGTTGTATTTGGTCATCTGATCCAGCACGGTATTACGACGGGATAAGGCCCTACCCGGATTACGCCTTGGGTTGTACATCGTGCTTCCCTTTAGCATGCCAATAAGTACGGCGGCTTCTTCAATTTTGAGTGAATCGGGGATCTTGTTAAAGTAGGTTCGCGCCGCAGACTTGATACCGTAGGAGTTCTCACTAAACTCTACCGTGTTGAGATATAGGTTGATGATTTCATCTTTAGTATAACGGCGCTCGAGTTTAACGGAGGTAATCCATTCTTTCAGCTTCGCACTGAGTATCGTTATAAGATTGCGGTCTTTAGGACGGGGAAAAAGATTTTTAGCGAGCTGTTGCGTGATGGTACTTGCACCTTCTTTATCGCCCATCAGCGTGGCCACGATGGCTCGGAGTGTACCCCAATAGTCGATACCGCTGTGTTTATAGAAGCGGATATCTTCGGTAGCCAGCAAGGTGTTTCTGAGCAATGGCGGAATCTCGTCGAAGGAGGCAATGCTACGGTTTTGAAAATAATATTTTCCCAAGAGCACGCCGTCGGCAGAGTATACTTCGGTGGCCAACTGACTCTTTGGATTTTCCAGTTGCTCAAAGGAAGGCATCTCACCAAATATGCCTGAGGCAGTGAGCACAAACAGCAAGGTGATGAGGAATATAAATGAACCGGTACCGATCCACAGCCACTTGATAAAAAACCGAATACGTTTATTGTCGTTACGCTTTGCTTTTGCCATATCTACTTGTAGTTACTGTCGAAAAATGCCATGTACAAATCCAGATTTTTGGTTTTAAAGAATGTGCCAAAGTTCTTTTCATCAATGATAAAAACATGGTAGGTGGTTTCGATAAGATCGAACAGGGTTTCCTTAGACAAAATTTCGTTGTAATAATTTAGTGCAAGCTGACTGTTTTTGAATTGTTTCACCAGTATCATTTGTCGGGCTTCGTCGAGCAACATCGTGCTTACCTTAAGGTTCTCCGATGAACGGAATTTGCCATTGTGCAGATTGAGCGAATCGGAAATGGACTTGTTGGTGTTAATCACTTCATCGAACAAAACGACCACAAACTGGGAGGCATTCGGCTTATACTCAAAATCGCTCTTGGAGGGGGCGTCGTTCACCTTCTTCTGTGGTTCGTTTTTACTGTTCTTATCCAGCATAGCCAAAATCTCTTTGGCTTTATTGTGCTCCTCGCCGCTCGGATATTTGAGTGTGAATATGCTTAACTCTGTTTTGAGGGAGTCTTTACCTTTTGTCTGCGCAATAGCAAAAGCACGAAGCAGATCAAACTTGGGCATGAAAGCCGATTTATTATAAAACTTACGCGCCGAGTCGCTTGCAACAATCACCTTGGCATACTGATTTTGACTGTACATGCGATAGGCATAATTATAGTAGCGTTCACCCACATCGGTCTTTACTTGCTGTACAAGTTGTGCGGAGGGGTTCAACATGTGTTTGGTTAACGCCTGATCCGGATAATCGGTGAGCAGTTTGTTTTTGTACATGGCGGCTTTGGCTTCATCCGGTTTACGCTCATAGAGGAGGTAGAGTTGATAGAGTGCCTGCGGCTCAAATACACTTTTAGGGTACTTGTCTACCAGTTTTTCAAAATATTCGATCGCCTTTTTATCGTTGTGCAAATCTTCCTTAAAGATAGTACCTGCGGCATAATAAGCTTCTGTTAAATGCTTTGTACACGTCTCCATTTTTTCCTGAGTCAATGGCAGTCCTGCCTCCAGATCGGCGAGTGTGAGTTTTTTCTCTTCTTTCTTGGCCGTTTGTGACGTGTCCACGTCGCTGTTCATATCAGACATTTTATTAGCACGGCGCCAGTTGTCTTCCAGTTTGCGGTTACCCCAGTCTTTGATGAATTCATTATAACCATTTGCCCGTTGCGTTGGATTATAGAAATAAAATGAACTGCCTTGTTGCGTTTGATTTCCGGCACCGGTTTGTACTTTGTTTAACTGATTTTGTCGTTGCAGTTCCAGTTGTTTTTGTTTTTCGATCTGTAGCAGCGCTTTTTGCAGGGCGGATTTACGCTGACCCTCGCTCATATTGGCCAGGGCAATCACACTGTCTTCATCGTGTATGATCGTGAGTTGATTAACAAGGTTAGTCAGTATGGCGGAGCGCGACTGCACGTCATCAATCTCCTCGAACGACTTTGAAATAAATTGCAGGGTACTGTCGTGATAAAATTTAGATGGTCTGTATCGCTGGTCGGAGAAGGTGAGTTCACCCATCTTCAGAAAACTGAGCCCTTTCTGATGATTATTATTTACACTGGATTGAACAGACAACTGCAGATAGTCCATAGCCTTGTCTTTATCGTTTTGCACCAGATAAACTTCAGCCATGGTATAATAGATCTGATCCAGAAATTCTTCGTACTTAGAGTCGCGAGCCATTTTTTCCAGGATGGCAAACACCTCGTTGGCCGATGTTTTTCCTTTGCCTGAAAACGAACGGGCTATGTTGACACGGGCATTAAAATCCATGCGGTAATCCGGATGGAGTGTGAGCACATCTTTGAATGCCTTGATCGACTTGTCGGAGTTACCGGTTATCTGATACAACTGCGCCAGAATATATACATACCGGCGTCGCAGTGATTTCTTTTCGGTCATGGCTATGGCATGAATAAGCGGTCGAATGGCCTCTTTGTAACGCTCCTGATCGATCATCATTTGGGCGTAGCGGGCCTCAAGCAGGGCACGATATTTAAAACTGAAGTCGTAATTCTTCTCAACCATTTTAATGATGGTTTCGGCCTCATAATATTTTTTAAGTTTGATATAGCAGGTAACGAGCCACAATACCGCTTCATCTTTTACCGGCTGATGTTTAATAAAAGACTGATTGAGCGATGGCTTGGGTTTAAGCCAGGGTAGTTTAACTCCGTCGTACTCAAGTTTCTTTCCTTTTTGATTACGTTCGGTAACTACTTTTTTACTTTTGGGTGGCCGGTACGAACCCACGATGTACTGAAAGGATTGCAGGGCACTCTCATAATCTTTTTTGAGGTAATATGATTCGCCTATGAGCAAATTACAATCATCAATCCATTTACTTTTACTGTGTATTTTATTAGCAACAGTTAATCGGGTTAGGATAGAATCAATATCCGGGATGGAGGCTCCGGTAGCGAGTTCGCTTTTATCGATAGGAAGTATTTTGGAATAATCATCCTGCAGGGTATTGTCAATACCACGCTGACCGGCGTTCATCTTATTGCTGGCATTGTAATATGCATTGTAACGATGTACCGTATTATGATAGATACGCCCGATAAAGTTATATCCGGATTGTGCCGTAGTTTGCTTTACCTCAAACAAACAAAATAGCACAAACAGGATAACGGTAAAAAAGGCTTTTGCTTGTTGAATCAAATTGTTTTAAGTTTTCTATATTACGCTCGCATTTCAAAGAGGTCTTCGAAAGAGGTAAAAATAGCTAAACCCTTTCTTAACATCTTTTTGACAGGCATTAACGACAAAGTTATTTTAAAATTTCATTTTACTAACTACAGCAATCAACACCGCATTATTGTATAATGGACGATTCGGCAAAAGAAAAAAACAGCTGGCTAAAACGACTCACCAACAAATACCGACTGGTTATCCTGAACGATGAGTCCTTTGAGGAAATCAGTTCATTCAGGCTATCGCGGTTCAATGTATATATTTTCCTGAGCACCCTATTTATACTTTTGGTTTTTCTGATAACCTCCGCCCTCATTTTTACACCAATTAAGGAATACCTGCCCGGATATACCGGCGGGGACTACCGCGACGAAATCATCAACCTGCGTATGCGGGCCGATTCCATGGAACGGTCGTCGAAAGCAACTGAACTGTATCTGAACAATCTGCTTCAGATCGTAAATGGCAACGTGCCGGTAATAAAGGTTGATACCCCCGTGGTTGATGTTGGTTCATCTTTAATACCCTTTGATACCATCAACTTAAAATCGGTATCGGAAGAGGAACTGAACCTGAGAGGCGAAATGGAAAATGAAAGCAGTTACAGCCTTGGGTTAAACCTGGCTCTGAACAAAACGCCCGGAGAAACCAGTCCAAAAAGCTATTATTTTTTTCCACCGATCAAGGGTTATATCTCGGATGAGTTCAAGCCTAAAGATGGACACTACGGCATTGATATTGTGGCCCCCGAGCACGAAGCAATCAAAGCCTGTATGGATGGTGTAGTCCTTTTTTCGTCCTGGACCAGCGAAACCGGCTTTGTCATTGCCATACAGCACCATAATAACCTAATATCTTTATACAAGCACAACGCTGTTTTACTCAAGAAAGATGGCAATTTCGTACGTGCGGGCGATGTAATTGCCATTATTGGTAATACCGGAGAGCACACCACAGGCCCACACCTGCATTTCGAAATCTGGTATAATGGTATCGCTTTAAACCCTAAAGACTACATAGTTTTTTAAATAATTAATAACTTAGCATCCAATGTTTAATAAAAAGAATGATATGCCTGAAAACAGCAACAACAACAACAAAATTGCTTCAGCAACGAATCCAATACTAAACATCATCGGTGTCGGCACGCGCCTGGAGGGCACTATATTTTGTGATGGCGATATCCGGATAGATGGCTCCGTAAAAGGAACGATTACCAGCAAAGCCAAAATAGTGGTTGGTGCCACCGGTTCCATCGAAGGTGATTTATACTGCGAAAATGCTGATGTAAGCGGTAAGATTTTTGGTTCGATAGAGGTTGGAGAATTATTGTTTATGAAATCGACCTCCTACCTGGAGGGCGATATTTCCACTACGAAATTTGTAGTAGAGGCCGGTGCGAAGTTTAATGGTAACTGCCGTATGGGCGTTAAGGAAATCAAGCCAAACGAAAAATCGAACACTTCGTCCGTTAAGCAAAAAGAAGCGGTATGAAAAACGAGTGGATGAAATACTCCTCTCTAGCTTTTCAGATTCTTGCCATAATGCTTTTCGGTATTGCCGCAGGTTATTACCTCGATAAGTATTTTAATACCACTGCGCCGCTGTTTCTTCTTGGTTCGCTCATCTTGTCTGTAGTTGCTGTGCTGGTCATCATCATTAAAACGAGCGGTAAACCATAATGACTTTTTACGTCAAACTATTTTTATTAAGTATCATACTTGCCTTGCTTTGCCTGGTTGGTAAATACCTTTCCAATCCCTCGTTCATCAATTCATTTGCCTTTAGCAGTATTATATTCTTTACAATACTCACTGCGCTGATACATATGCTCGCTTCACGCAGTATAGCCGGAAATAATCACAGGCAGTTCAGCACAGCAATTATGGCCGGGCTGACCTTTAAGTTACTGGCATCAGCCTTATTCGTACTGATCTACTCCCTGTTAAAGCAACCTGATACTATTCTCGTTATCATTCCTTTCTTTTTGTTCTATATCTGCTTCACCATTCTTGAAGTTGTAGAGTTCATGCGCTTGAATAAGCGGTTTCAAAAAAGTTAGTAAAACACTATGATGAGCACAGAGTCTGAATTACGCCAAATGCTCACAAAAGGCCTAACGCCCTATGTGCCGGAACAGGTGATACCGGTATTAGTACACTGGATGATGACATATAAAATTCATCTTACGCTTACCCCACAACGCAGTTCTAAGCTGGGTGATTATCGCCATCCATTCGGTAATAAAGGTCACCGCATCTCGGTAAATAAAAATCTGAATCCCTTTTCTTTTTTAATCACCTTCGTTCATGAGGTAGCCCATCTGAAGTGCTGGCTTCAGCACCGAAACGCCGTACCTGCACACGGCAGTGAGTGGAAACAGCTCTTCGCTGATTTACTGCGCCCGTTTATTGAACAAGCCGTATTTCCAACTGATGTAAACGAGGCACTCCGCACCTATATTGTATCGCCCGGTGCATCATCTTGCTCTGATGAGCAGTTACTTCGGGCACTGCATCGTTACGATACGGTGAAACTGCCCCGTTTGGAGGATTTGCTTGAAGAAACTCTTTTCCGTACAATCAATGGACGCCTCTTTAAAAAAGGTGGAATCATCCGTAAACGAATCCGCTGTATTGAAGTGGAAACAAGACGGGTTTTTCTATTTCATCCGCTTGCCGAAGTGGTGCCGGATGAGCATTACAGCGAGTGGTGCCGCAAGCATAAATAACGATTTCAATTTATCTAATTTTGCGGCATGACGAATAATCCTTTTATTGATGAGTTACGCTGGAGAGGCATGTTACAGGAACTGACTCCCGGTATCGAGACCCAGTTAAATAAAGAATGTACAACGGGTTATGCCGGTTTTGATCCGACATCTGACTCCCTCGGCATTGGCAATCTTGTTCCGGTGTTATTGTTGCGTCATCTCCAACGCCACAATCATAAGCCTATTGCGCTGGTAGGCGGAGCTACCGGGATGATAGGTGATCCATCAGGTAAATCTGCAGAACGCAATTTATTAACCGAGGATCAGATTCACTACAACGTGGCCTGTCAACAAAAACAACTGCAGAAATTTTTACAGTTTGGTCCGGGAAAAACCGACGCCGAGATGGTAAACAATTTCGATTGGTTTAAAGAGATGGGATTTTTACAATTCCTCCGTGATGTCGGCAAACATCTCACCATCAGCTATATGATTGCCAAGGACTCGGTGCAGAACAGAATGGACAGTGGCATCTCTTTTACCGAGTTCTCTTACCAGTTACTACAGGGATATGACTTTTTTGTATTGCACCAGCAAAAAGGAGTGAAGCTACAGCTCGGTGGCTCGGATCAGTGGGGCAACATGACCACCGGGACAGAGCTTATTCGCAGAAAATGCGGTGGTGAAGCCTTTGCCGTTACCTGTCCGCTGATCACCAAATCAGACGGCACCAAATTCGGCAAAACAGAAAGTGGTAATATTTTTCTGGACCCTAAAAAAACATCGCCGTATAAGTTCTATCAGTTCTGGCTCAACGCCTCTGATGAGGACGCCCTGCGCTATCTTAAAATATTTACATTCCTGAATCAGGGGGAGGTACAGGACATCACCGACGAACATCAAAAGGCACCGCATACGCGACTTATGCAAAAAGCTCTAGCCCGAGAAATGACTACACTGGTGCACTCAGAATCTGATTATGATTTTGCGCTAAAAGCGACCGAAATATTATTCGGCCAAAGCACTGCTGAGGCTTTGCTCCAGTTCAGCAATCAGGAACTCGAACAGGTGTTTGAAGGCGTTCCTTCAGCAAAAATTTCCAGAGATGAACTCCACTCCGGTATCGATGTACTTGACCTGCTTGCCGACAAAACCGGCTTTCAGCCCTCACGAGGAGAGGCGCGTCGGAGCATACAGGGTAAGGGTATCAGCATTAATAAAAAAACGGTTGAAACTATCGAGATAAAAGTTAATGCCGATATGCTTATTAATAACCGTTACCTTCTTCTGCAGAAAGGAAAGAAAGCATACTTCCTGGTTATTGCCGAATAGATGTTATTTCATATTCCAGTGTCGGGACAACTCGGCGTGCATAACGTTGTAGGTTTTTTCTTTCAGCGTTTCAATATCATCAATGGTAAGGCCGGTGGTTTCTATGGGTTCGTGCACCACAATGCGAAGTAAGCCGGGCTTGCCGTAAATCTTCTCATCTACATAAAGATGATTCCAGTTATCGACAAATGTTACCGGGAGTATAGGGGTTTGTTTTTCTATAGCCAGTTTGAATGGTCCATTTTTGAACCGCAGGAGGTGAGGCTGATGGGCGCCTATAGTACCCTCCGGAAAAATAATCAGCGATAAATTACGGTCTATACTTTCCTCGGCCTGCTTTATGGCCTTGTATGCCGCCGATTTATTGCCGCGATCCACAGGTATGTCGATTGTTTTAAAGAAGATATTAAAAATGGGGATGTTGTTTAATTCCACCTTGGCCATAAACCGGTAATTAAATATGCCGATGAGCACCACAGTAGGTATATCCAGATAAGAGAAGTGATTTGGGCAAACGATATATGATTTATTTTTTTTGGGTTTATACCTATAATCTATATGATAGCGCAAGCCAGTGAAGAGAAAAACGCAGTGCGCCCAGAAGGCGCGTAGTTTATTGGCCTTGATATAATTCTGCTCCTTGTAGAGCAGGAACAAAAAAGCAGGATACAATAAAAAAAAGAACAGGATGAAAATGATAAAATAATAGTAACCCCATAGTACGCTAAACAGATGCCGTATGAATTTCACACGCCAAAAATAACATCGCTAACGATAATCATGTTTCGGCCATGAAACTGTTAATATGTCGATACAAAACACGTATTCCAATAAGAATTTTAAACAGGGATATGATAACTTATTCAATAAAGTTGAATATGCAGGTGGCTTAAACCCATAGACAAAGACATACACATAACGCCATTTTTTTGAATAAACTATTTTTGCAACTTATGGAAATTGTTGTTAGTGGAATAAGACCTACCGGACACCTGCATTTAGGCAATTACTTTGGTGCAGTTCAAAATTTTATTCGTATGCAAACAAGTTACAACTGTTACTTTTTTGTTGCGGATTATCACTCGCTTACCACACACCCCCATCCGGAACATTTACAACATTCGGTGCGCAATGTATTGGCCGAGTATCTGGCTTGTGGTCTGAATCCTGAATCATGCACGCTATATGTTCAGAGTGATTTACCTGAAACCGCGGAACTTTATCTGCTCCTGAATATGCTCAGCTATGTGGGCGAATTGGAACGATGCACATCATTTAAAGACAAAATCCGTCAACAGCCTGACAATATTAATGCAGGCTTACTCACGTACCCGGTACTGATGGCCGCTGATATATTAATTCACAAAGCGGTGAAAGTGCCTGTAGGCAAAGATCAGGAGCAACATCTTGAGATGGCCCGCAATTTTGCTCAGCGGTTCAACTATATGTATGGGCAGGATGTATTTCCAATGCCTGCGGCATTTAATTTCTCTGATCAACTGATTAAAGTGCCCGGCCTTGATGGAAGCGGCAAGATGGGTAAGAGTGAGGGAGAGGGCAACGCCATATTTATAACCGATGATGATAGCGTAATTAAAAAGAAGGTGATGCGTGCCGTTACCGATAGCGGCCCAACGGAACCGAATGCTGAAAAACCGGAAGTCATTAAGAATTTATTTACGCTGATGAGCCTTGTCAGCAAACCGGATGTAGTTCAGGATTTTGACAACGCCTACCGGAACTGCTCTATTCGATACGGAGATATGAAAAAGAAACTTGCTGAGGATATGATTGCCTTTATAACACCTATCCGGGAAGAGGTTCAGCGCATTGCCAATGATGACGCGCTGTTAAAACGCATCACCGAACTGGGCAAGGAGAAGGCCAAAGCAAGTGCACGACACACACTCATTGAAGTGCGCCATCTGATTGGTATGAGAGGATACTAATAGGCCTCTTCCTTCATCGTAAATACATACTGAATAATATTTGCTCCCATCTGCAAGGCTTTGGTTCGTTTATCTTCAGGATCGTTATGTACATCATCCCAACCATCACCCAGATCTGTTTCAGTATTGTAAAAACATACTAAACGACCTTCGTGAATCAGTCCATAACCACGCGCTGGCTTGCCGTCGTGTTCATGGATTTTAGGTAAGCCGTTGGGAAAATTAAACTTCTGATGGTATATCGGATGTGAGAACGGTAACTCCACAAACTCTAATTCCGGAAATACTTTCTTAAAAGCCGGTCGCACAAAAGGATCCAGACCATAATCATCATTTAAAATGAGAAAACCACCGGCAAGAAGATAGTCGCGCAGGTTGGCCGCCTCTGCATCAGTGAATACCATGTTTCCATGCCCGGTTGCATATACGATGGCGTAATTAAAAATATCCGGACTATTGCTCTCCACCGTAGCGAAGTCTGAGCTGAAGTTTGTGCCAAGCGATTTATTACAAAAAGAGGCCAGATTTTTTAGTGAGTTCACATCATTATACCAGTCACCCCCTCCGCTGTATTTCAGTAAAGCCAGTTTAATCGTAGCCTCGGTAACCGATCCATTTCCTGACGGAATAGATAACAAGCCTGCGAAGAATAAAACGAATATGTTTTTCATTTCAACAAAGCTACATAACGAATGAATTACTTATTGGATTATACCCAATACAGCTGCTGAATAGATAGCGGCTGTTTCTGTTCGAAGTATATGTGAACCCAGACTGACCGGCTGATAACCGGATTGTATGATATCTTCCATTTCAGTATCCGTAAAATCACCCTCAGGACCAATAAGTATGGTAACAGAACCATCAGATAACTTCTGTTTGCTCAGTGCCTGAGGATTGTCGCCGGTCAGTGCCGCAACGTAGAGCTGATCCGATGTAGTCGCTCTCAGATAATGATTTAGTGCTATCATGGGATTAATCTTTGGCACATAGAGATTATGCGATTGTTTAACTGCCGCAATTGCACGCATCTCCAGCTTATCTGTGTTCACTCGCTCGCGTTCGCATCTTCGGGATGCTATAAATGAGATCTCAGCAACACCCAACTCGGTGAGTTTTTCAATCATAAACTCCAATCTGTCAGTGCTCTTGACCGGAACGATACCGACATGTATTTTTCGTTTTTGTTCTTGTTTTCGCAAAACCTGAACATCCGCTACCTGTACCTTTTTTTTACCCTGAATCTGAATGCTCCCCTCATAGAGTGTTCCTTTTCCATCGGTTATAAATACCTGATCGCCGGTGTTGTGTCGCATGACATTGATACAATGATGCGCCTCAGCTTCGGGAAGTGTTCGGTCTGTAAGTATATGTTGATGATAGTATAGTTCCATATCAGTCGTTTAAGGCTTCATAATGATGATGCGCAAGTACCTCGGGCACATTACTATTCTCGGATCTTGATGTAATCCGTTTGCTTATGGAATAGGCTTGCATATCGTTCGTGTCGTATGGTGTGATGAGTCTATAGAAAGCTGTTTTATTCAATTCTCCAAGCAACCACTCCTGCTCCTGATCTTTTTTTAAAATAGCCGGCATTCGTTTTTTACTGTTATGAATTTTTTCCATCAATGCATTAGCCGGTGTTGTGAGTACGGTAAACGTATCTATTACCTCACCGGTTTGCTGATCGGTAAAGCGGTCGTATAGACCTGCCATTGCAAATAGTTCGCGGGATTTTAGTGTTACAAAATACGGATACTTCAGTTTGCCTGAGGTGCGCCATTCAAAAAAGCCACTCGACAATACCAGACAGCGCTTTTGTCGGATACAATGTTTAAAACTGGGCTTCTCAAATACGGTTTCTGAAACAGCATTGAGTGTGTGCACGCGCAGTTCGTCTGCCGCCTCTCTGCTCTTACACCAAAATGGAATCAAACCCCAATGATAGCACTGAATCAATTTGGGGTGCTCCGCAGTAATAACCGGCCATCGCAGAAAGGTGAATCCGTTGCCATGAAATATGGGTTGATAGTCCTGTGGCTCTGCAAACCGGGCATCGAATGCCGCCTCAAGTTCTTCTCGCGACTTCGTTATGGAGCTGTGATAACACATGACTGCAAAACTGCATTTTTATATGCTATGATTATTGTTTTAATAAAACGGATTTACCCGCCGAAACCTACTTTTGTTTAATGATTATTATTCGTGAAGCAATTAAAGAAGATGCACCCGAACTGATGCGACTTATCCGCGAGCTGGCTGAATTTGAGCGGGCACCTTCTGAAGTACTCAATAACACCGAACAGTTAACAGAAGACGGTTGGGGAAATGGCCAACCACTATTTACCTGTTTTGTAGCTGAAGAGGAGCATCATATTATGGGAATGGCCTTGTTCCACCAGGCATATTCTACCTGGAAGGGACGATATATATATCTGGACGACTTAATTGTAGAGGCCCCGTCACGCGGACAAGGGATCGGCACGATGCTGTTTAACCGATTGATCACCTATTGCAAAGATACCGGGGCGCATCAGCTCCGCTGGCACGTACTGAACTGGAATGAGCCGGCTATTTATTTTTATAAAAAATATCAGGCTTCTCTCGATCCCGACTGGATAACCGGTAAATTGCATCCTCATCAATTTGTCTTAACCGATTTTGATTCGACTTTATGAGAGTATATAAATTTGGCGGCGCCTCAATAAAAGATGCCGACGGCTTTAGAAATGTATCACGCATCCTGCGAAAGGAGTCTGCCTCAGACCTAATTGTTGTTGTATCTGCCCTGGGCAAAACGACCAATGCACTGGAGCAGGTGGTTGATGCATATATGAATCGTACCGGCGAGGCCCATCAGCTTCTTGCAGCCGTAAGAAGCAATCATTTTAATCTGATGAATGCGTTAATTCCGGACCATCAACATGCGGTGTATGAATCACTAAATAACACGTTTGTGGAAATAGACTGGATTCTGGAAGATGAACCTACCGAAAGTTACGATTATATCTATGATCAGATTGTTTCGATTGGTGAGATGGCCTCAACACGTATGCTGGCGGCTTACCTTCAATACAGCGGCATTGCTATAGACTGGGTCGATGCCCGTGAATGGATCAAAACAGACAACACCTATCGTGAAGGCAAAATCAACTGGCCTGATACCGAACTTCATATTCAACGAGGCCTTGCTGATCATAAACGTATGATACTGACTCAAGGTTTTATCGGCTGTACTACTGAAAATTTTACCACCACGCTCGGTCGTGAAGGTTCGGATTATACAGCGGCTATCATTGCTTACTGCACTGATGCCACCTCCGTAACCATCTGGAAGGATGTGCCCGGCGTGCTTAATGCTGACCCCCGTTATTTCAAGGATACTGAACTCATTCCGGAATTATCCTATCACGAAGCCATAGAGATGACCTATTATGGAGCAACCGTTATTCACCCAAAAACAATCAAACCGCTCCAGAATAAAAAGATCCCCTTGTATGTGCGCTCATTCATAAACGATCAGGAACCAGGAACCGAAGTTCACGAGGTTATGCAAAAAGGATCCTTGCCTCCTGTTTGGGTAATGAAGATGAATCAAACCCTCATCAGTTTCTCTGCCAAAGATTTTTCATTTATCGCTGAAGATAATCTGAGTGATATATTCAATACACTTTATGAGTATGGTATAAAGGTGAATCTGATGCAGAACTCTGCCCTGAGCTTTTCTATCTGTGTTGATAATCAACCGGAAAAAATATTTGCTATGGTACAGCGGTTGCAACAAGCCTTTAAAGTGAAAATTAATGAGCGCCTGCATCTCTTAACCGTAAGACACTTTGAGCAGGAAGCTATTGACCGTTACTTAGACGCGAAGCAGATTTATGTGGAGCAACGCTCCAGAACCACCGCACAGATTGTTTATGCGTAAGGTCTGTTCAGGATTGCCTCAGCTATGATTGCCTGTCGCAAGTCGCTAATAGGTGGCGTGCTTTGCCCTTGATGCTGATCGGGCTGTGCCTGCTCCTGATAGGCATGAGCAAATACCGATTGACCTTCTTCTCCTGTAAAGGATTCATTGTTTGTAAGCGGGGTGTATACTGACTTTGTTTCATTATGTTTATCAGCAATAGACTCATACGTATTAGGTGTTCTGATTTTTTCTTTTTTATCGGGGTTGGAGAGCGGCTGAGTTCTGGTATGCTTTTTTGGTTTGGTCTCCTGAAACTGACGCTGTGTTTCTTTAAGTATATCTTCAAGGGTTTTAAAACCGCGCCCTTTACCAGAATCGGTCTGAGGCTCCTTATGTTCTTTACTCAGCTCCTGTTGCTTTTTCTTCTGTGCGGCACGATATTGGAGATAGAAATAAATTGCGAGAAAAATGAGATAGATAAATTTACCTTCCATGGTGCTAATCTAATTAATCTGAGATTAAGTTGTCGGTAATTGCATTTTCGAATTCAAGAAATACCTGCTTAAGATTACTGTTCCCGTTTGTGCCGTAATTCACAAAAAACACCATAGTATATCCCTTTTCGGGAAAATAGAACAAATTAGCACTGTAACCCAGATCACGGCCGGTATGTCCGATTCCGAACGTGGATTTCTTGGTAAACTTTTTTATGATTCCGTAACCGGTGTAAAAATCATCATCCTCCTGCACAAAGGTTTGCATTTCGTTGAGCGATGCTTCACTTACTATTGTTTTGTCAACGAGCAATGCCTGTATGAAATAATAAAAGTCGAATACGTTGGAATAGATACCGCCATATCCATTGCCACTACCTGTGATCAGATTAGAGACATTCACAATGCTGCTGTTATTATGTAAGTCGTAGTAACCCTGTGCAGCCAGATTAGGTATTTTTTCCCGCCCCTGCATAAAGGTAGCGTTCATGCCAAACGGATTAAAAATTCGCTCACGCAATAATTTATGGTGTGGCCTACCGGTAGCCTTCTCGATACACATACTTAATAATAAGGTATTGGTATTGCTGTAATGTGCGGGATAAGTATTCAGATCGTAGCCTTTTTGCCCATAGACAAAAGCAAGCAGTTCCTCCTGTGTCCATTCTTTATTAGGATTATTTAAAACAGCCAGGTAGAAATCGGATGAGGTAATAACATCGTAGATGCCTGTGGTGTGATTCATCAGTTGACGAATGGTAACACCCTCCGATCGATCTATTTTACTTAAGATATCCTTATCGATGTATTGATCGATAGGATCATCAAGGCTGATGACACCATCTTCCTGCAACATCATAGTCAGTGTTCCCACGAGTAATTTGGTTATGCTTGCACCCTTGGAAATATGACAAGGGGTGAAGGGTATTTTTTGTTCGAGATCGGCATATCCGGATGAACTGCACCATACACCATCACTATCTTTAATAAGTATCGAAATGCCGGGTATCCCTTTTTCGACATAGTGATCTATAATACTTTGATAAAGTATAGCTTTTGGATGTGTTGGATTGTTGAAAGCATTCGTACAATCCAGTTTTATGGTATCATCAATAGCGCGCCTGCACGATGACACAATCAGGAGAACTATGCTGAGTATAATCAATACACGTGATGTCATTGGTTTTGTGCTACTTTTCTGTTTATTGGAAATTGTAACCCTATGTAACATGAATTAACCGGCAAGAGCGGAACATAAGACTTAACAAACGTGCCCTGCATAGTGGTACGAAATCCGATCGCTATTTTGGGACTGGATAGCTTATCCTTAATGAGTATGCGATTATAACCGAACTGAAACTGAACAAGATATTGACCTCTTGGATGTAACATGCTTCGTTGTTCATAGTCGCCGGTGCTGTTTAATTTAAAAGTTGCCTCATGCTCAAAAGCCAATCCCCCTCCGGCACCCAAACCGATATTTAAAAAATTCAACTTCCCTAATTTATACTCATAGATAAGACTTGGCGAGCATGTTATGAGCGATTGAACAAAACGATGATAGTAGAAAGTAGATTGCACCTGGAGAAGTAAGCGATTTTTATCGCTGTGATTTATTTGTTTCATATAGGCCGCATCTATACCGGGATGCAGGTTGGCATAAAACAAAACAGGGTATCCGGTAATAGGAAATGAAGTTGCATTGCTTGTAAGTGCTACATGCCATAGTTTGTCCTGTGCCGTTACAAAACCAAAATAAATTATGAAGATGAGTACAAGAACGTAACGCATGCAGTATCCTCACAAACATAATAAACATTAATATATTCCTGTGCAACGTCATGGATGTTATAGAATCCATGGTGACATATGAATAACTTCGCATCAATGAAAAGAAAATTAAGTGCTGGCCTGCAATCCAGCTTTATCCAAACACTGCAGTATCGATTCGAAAAAAACATGAATCGTCATCCTGACAGTAAGTGGAATGATATTCTTGCCAATCTACAGAATCAGGAACAAAAAATCTGGTCGCTCTATCAGATGGAAATTACCGGTGGCGAACCGGATGTAACCCATATTGATGATAATCACCAAGCATTGATTTTTATGGATTGTAGCCCTGAGACCCCTCATGGTCGAAGGAGCTTATGTTATGATGATGAAGCATTACAAAAACGCAAACTGAATAAACCACTGAACAGCGCCTTAAAGATGGCCGAAGAAATGGGCGTTCAACTGCTCGACGAAACTCAATACCGCATATTACAGCGCCTCGGCTCCTTTGATAATAAAACATCCAGCTGGATTGCCACACCCTCACCTATTCGTGCTCTCGGTGGCGCATTGTTCTGTGACCGGCGTTTTGATACGGTCTTCACCTACCATAATACCGCTGAATCCTATTATGCCTCACGCGGATTCCGTTCGCTCCTCCTTATATAAGTTTAATTTCATCGTTTGCTAATAATTAAGACAGGAAAATAAAAAAGCCGGTATAATTTATATACCGGCTTTTGTCATTAAATAGGTGGTGTTATTGTTTTACAATCTTGTATGATCTGATTTCTTCAGCCTCTTTGATATTTACAATGTACACTCCAGCAGGTAATGATGTTAAATCAACAGATTGATTTGAACCACGTAATTCCTGAAGCGTCAACATAACCTGCCCAAGGGTGTTAGAGATATACACATCGTAATAGGTGTCGTCGCTGAATGGTGCCGCAATATTTAAACGATCAAGAACCGGATTAGGGTATAGATTATAACCCGTATGATCTTCGGTTTCATCCAGGCGGCCGGCAAGGGTAGTAAATTTCTTTCTGCCCGTAAATCCGGAGAATACACCCAAAGAACATTCTGTTCGCATCTGATATTCGTATTCCGTAGATGAATTCAGATTCGTTAAAATGATACTATTTTGTGAACCGGTTATGGTGTATGACGTCCAGGTAGTTGTACCAACCGGACGCACACGGAGCCTGAATCGGAATGCGGTCTGTGTATTCCAGTTGATTTTAGCTGAAGATGCAGAAATATTAGTAACAGCTAAGTTCTGTGGTAATGTACAACCATTTGCGGCAGGTGTAGAGAAAGAATATACCGGACCATACAATATTGGTGTACCCGGTAAAGTTGAACAGATATTGATGACTTTATACTGATAATTCTTTAACGGATTTAATCCGGTGAAAGTATATGTGGTATTAGCTCCTGCATCGAAACTGGTCCATATGCCGGTGCCCACTTGCTTTATTTGTACGGTATACTGTTGACTACATGATGCACTGTTCCAGGAGATTGTTGCTGAGGTACTGTTCACCGAGGTCGTACCTACTCCTGTTGGAAGCGGACATTGTGAATTCACAAAAATGGTAACCGGATTACTGGTACCGCAACTATTTGTGGCAGTAACGGTCAG
>Ga0068877_10000231_pt1 | contig 47909 bp, 22 predicted proteins | sample NOAtaG_FD_66437 | JGI IMG/M metagenome (GOLD analysis project Ga0068877, IMG submission 66437) | Freshwater lake microbial communities from Lake Erie, under a cyanobacterial bloom - NOAA_Erie_Diel6S_1000h metaG | ecosystem: Environmental > Aquatic > Freshwater > Lake | place: USA: Ohio, Lake...
TGTTGCGGTAAACCCTGAACTCCTTATCTCGGTAAACAGCACATCTATCTGTCCGGGTAGCGCCGCAACACTGCAAGCTTCGGGCGCAATTAATTATCTGTGGGCACCTTCTGTTTCGCTATCATCCTCAACGGGTAGTTCGGTCTTGGCTTCACCTTCGGTTAATACTACCTATACCATCACGGGTACGGATGTTAATGGTTGCACAAGTGTTACAGTTGGATCTGTTGAATTATTAGCTGTTCCCACATTATTTGTAAACACAGATAGCCTTGCGGCATGCACCGGAGAAATCGTTACCTTATTATCCGTCGGCGCTGATTCCTACGAATGGTTTCCACAAATCGGTCTTAGCAATTATACATCAAATGCCATTCAAGCTACGGTATCAACGAACATAACTTATACTGTTATTGGGTACAATACCAATGGCTGTAGCGACACCGCTTCAATTAGTTTAACACCTCTTGAAACGCCAATGCTGGCTTATGATGATACCGTGATCTGCTATGGTGATTCGGCCACACTACACGTGTCGGGCGCTAACAGCTATCAGTGGTTCCCATCATCAGGATTAAGTCAAACTACCATTCCTAATCCAATTTTTTACGGTAACGTCTCATCCAATTATATCATTACCGGAACAAGCGCAAATGGTTGTACGGCAATAGTACCCATGCAGATTATTGTGCAACCCCTTCCTATAGCCAATGCCGGCCCTGATACAATCATTTGTTTAGGTGATACTATTCAGTTATACGGCGGTGGAGGAATTTATTTTGAGTGGACACCATCACTGTTTTTAAATAGTAATTCTATTTTCAATCCTATAGTCATACCAACTGAAAATATAACTTACACGCTATCCGTCTCAGACAATTTTGGATGTAAAAATCGGGATGATTTAGAAATCACATTATATAAACCCTTTGTTATAAACGCAGTGCCGGATATTTCTATATGTGAAAACAGCACCATACAACTTGGTGTAGAGGGGGGATATACCTATGTGTGGTCTCCGCCCTATGGCTTAGACAATATCTATTCTCCATACCCTTATTGCACATCGATTCAAAACACAACATACATAGTAAGCTCTTATGATGGACAATGTTTCTCGTCATCAGATACGGTAATTGTTAATGTTATACCACCTCCGGTAATTGATGCCGGCGCTGATATAGTTGCCGCCGCAGGAGAGACCATACAACTAAATGCATACACCAATGCCTCTGACTACTACTGGACTCCCGGAAGTCAGCTTTCTTGCACAAACTGTCTTGACCCGTTTATTCAAAACTTAAATTATACTGAACTATATTATTTTATTGCCATTGATTCCTCAGGTTGTCGTGCCGAAGATTCAATATACGTGAGAATGATTTGTACGGATGATGCGATTTTTATTCCGAACACCTTTACTCCTAACGGGGATCAAAAAAATGATGTGTTTCGGATTAGATCATATGGGATGAGTCATATTAGTCTTTTCAGAGTTTATAACCGCTGGGGGGAGTTGATATTTGAAACAAATAACATAAACGAAGGCTGGGATGGCACCTGGAAAGGACAACTCTGTTTCCCTGCGGTATATGTTTATTATGTCGAAGGGGTATGCTCGGATGGAACCATACTTTTAAAACACGGCAACGTTACACTAGTAAGATAATAATTGTCGTATTACGGTGTCGATTCGGGACTTGGGAAGAAAATTGTTTTCAAGTGGTATTGCAAAAGGCACCGGCGTATCTAAAGCGGCACAACGCAGGACGGGAGCATCAAGATATTCAAAACAGTGTTCAGATATCCAAGCGCTGATTTCGCCCGATAGTCCGCCAAAGAGTGTATCCTCGTGAAGCACCAATACCTTACCTGTTTTTTTCACCGCATCTCGGATTGCATCATAGTCAAGAGGCAACAGTGTGCGCAAGTCGAGTATTTCCAACTGCACATCCGGATTTTGACTTTGCCACTCTATTGCCCAGTGCACACCGCTTCCATATGTTATTATAAGAGCGTCATCGCCCTGTTGTACTGTTTGTGCTTTCCCGATTTCAATTGTATAGTAATCGTCGGGCACCTGACCGGTTATAGAACGATACAATGCCTTATGTTCAAAAAACATAATCGGATTAGGGTCTTCAAATGCACTGAGCAATAATCCTTTTGCATCGTATGGGGTAGATGGATAGATAACCTTTAGACCCGGTGTATGTGTGAACCAAGCTTCATTACTCTGAGAATGGAAGGGCCCGGCACCAACTCCGGCGCCTGTGGGCATGCGAATAACAACATCGGCATGCTGTCCCCATCGATAATGGCTCTTAGCAAGATTGTTAATTATCTGATTAAAGCCACACGTGACAAAATCAGCAAACTGCATTTCAACCATGGCTTTAAAGCCTTTTATACTCAATCCCAATGCGGCACCCACGATGGCGCTTTCACAAAGTGGGGTGTTTCGCACTCGTTCCCGGCCAAATTCCTGAACAAATCCATCTGTAATTTTAAATACTCCTCCATATTCTGCTATATCCTGCCCCATCAAGATAAGTTTCTCATGGCGACGCATCGCCAATCGAAGACCATCGCTAATTGCATCTACCAAACGTTTTTCAGACTGTTTATTATTGTGTTTTTGAATAATCAAATCCGCCGGGTGATAAACATCAGCAAGCTCGTCTTTGGTAGTTGGTTGTATTTCGGGTTCATTAAAAACATGTTCAACACTCTGTTCGATATATGTTTTTGTTTTACTCTTAAAGTCTGTAATATAATCAGAGGTTATAATGCCCTGTGTGAGCAACCAATTTTCATAATTGATAAGGGGGTCCTTCTGCGCCCAAAGTTCAAATAATTCCTTGGGAACATATTTTGTTCCACTGGCTTCCTCATGACCACGCATTCTGAACGTCATGCATTCGACCAAGTATGGCTTTTGTTCTCTGATACAATAGTCGCGCACACCGCGTATCGTGTCGTACACCTCAAGTATATTATTACCATCAATAATGACTGACTCCATTCCATAACCTTTAGCGCGGTCTGCCAGTTGCTTACAATTATATTGTTCACTCACGGGAGTTGAAAGACCATATGCATTATTTTCAATTATAAATATGACCGGCAGATTCCAGACACTGGCCACATTGAGCGCCTCATGAAAATCACCTTCACTGGTTCCGCCATCGCCGGTAAAAGCCACAGAAACTTTTGCCTCTTTTTTTAACTTATGTGCCAATGCCGTACCATTTGCAATGGTGAGCTGTGGCCCTAAGTGTGAGATCATGCCTACGATATGATGGGGGTTGCTTCCAAAATGGAACGAGCGTTCCCGCCCTTTGCTAAATCCACTTTTTTTTCCCTGCCACTGTGCAAATAATTGTCTCAGCTCCATTTTTCGCGCTGTAAACACACCAAGATTTCGATGTAAAGGCATGATGTACTCATCAGCATCCAAAGCCATTGTAACGCCAACGGATATAGCCTCTTGTCCTATGCCAGAAAACCATTTGCTGATTCGCCCCTGCCTGAGAAGATTGAGCATTTTCTCCTCAATCATTCGGGGAAGAAGAAGTTCGCGATACAAGTCCCTTAATTGCTCATTGGTATAGTGTTTCCGATTGTATGAAATCATATGTGCTGAATTAGGGTGTGTTTGTCGAATGAATGTATTTATTTAAATCGGCGGCAATATATTTAGATAATACATTAGCTCCGAGAGAATTTAAATGGCTGTAATTAAAAAAATCGCTTGTTTTATTGAACATACTATAGCGTATAAAATACTTTTCATCTGATCTGATATAAAGATCTTCATAGTTTAAAAAAGGGACTTGTAGTGAGTCTGCAATATGCTTTACCCGATTCATTATATCTTTTTGATTTGTAAAGATGGAGTCGGCCTTTTGATGTTGTGTGGTATATAAAAATACCGGCAAGATGTCTTTTTGTTTACACGTGGCCACCATTTCTTTCAGTATGGTGAATCCCATTTCTCGGGCAATTACTTTTTGCTTTTGGGTAGTGGGTGAATTGCTTGCTCTGGTCCAAAGATGGTCGACCGGAAGAAACCCTTTATAACTTTTTTTATTTGTATTCGGAGGGTACCAGGTGCGGGTTAAGTCCGGCATTAGCGCCAAACCCCTTTCGTAATCTGTTGTCCCAATCAATCGAAGAAATATCATCCAAGATCGCACTATTGAATTACTGTATTCGGACTTATAAGGCGACAAATAGGAATATACCAATGTGTCATCCAGATATGGGTAATAATCTGTGATGTTAAATAACGGGCCATCGGTAAAAAAAATATTATAGTCTGTATTTATAACCATAATGCGGGGTTTGGGATGGCTACGGAGGTAAACGTTCATCAGCATATTACTTTCAACGATACCCATACCATTGACACCCAAAACATATGAATCAAGGCCTGTTACCGAATCGATTATGAATGGATTAACATGGCGGATTACGCGGGAAGATCCTACAAAAACAATATCATGCCTGTTTGATTGGTGTAATGCATATTCCAATGCACTCAATTTTTTTACCGATCGTAGATTAAGTCGTATGCAACTCCAGTATAATAAAGATGGAATAAGCGCAATTATAAACACTACTAATATGGTATAAATTAATCGCTTCATTAAAACTGAAAGTAGATAAATGATTTTTGATTAAACACGCCTAATGTGATAATTAAAAATAATATGATTGAGGAAACAGCAATGTCTGTTTTAAATCGGGTGTCTAATGATGTAAAATTGAAATCATATTTGTGCTCTAAAAAGAACATAATCATTGAAGTGGCTATAACTATTATATAACTATAAAGGCCAAAAGATAAAGCCCCCTCATTAATGTAGGGGACTATATGTTGATCCGAGCTCTGAATCATATGCGAGATAAATGATACAGCATCCTCAAGTGATGTTGCACGAAAAAAAATCTGAATCATTGAAACAACAATAAATGTTAGGCCAATGCTCAAGCCACTATATAACCAAGCCGGCAAGCGTTTTCTGACAATCTTTCGCTGATTTTTAGTATACAACTCAAAGCACAAAACCGCCCCGTATAACAGTCCATAAATAAAAAAATTCCAGCCTGCTCCATGCCACAGGCCACTGGCTATAAATGTTATCAGAAGTGCTGATGCCACTCCGTGAATGCCTGCATTTCTCCAGTGAAAAGCTAGAGGCTGGTAGATATAATCTTTAAACCAGGTTGATAAAGAAATATGCCATCTTCTCCAAAACTCTGTAATGTTTTTGCTGAATAATGGCCGATCGAAATTAACCATGAGATTAATGCCAAGAATACGAGCCGAGCCAATGGCGATATCAGAATAACCGGAGAAGTCGCCATAAATCTGAATAACAAATGCCAAGGCGGCAAGAATAAGATAGACCTGATTCATTTCAGAATAGTTCTGATATACTGTATCAACAAACATAGAGATGCGATCAGCGATAACCACCTTCTTAAAATATCCCCAAAGCATTAATCGTAATCCGGATAATGTCATTGTCGGATTAAATGACTTTTTCTCGCGATATTGATGTAACATGTTTTGAGGGCGTTCAATAGGGCCCGCAACTAATTGGGGGAAAAACAACACATATAATGCATAGATACCAAGATGTCGTTCGGCTTTTTGCTGTCCTCTGTAAATCTCAATCGTGTAGCTTAATGCCTGAAACGTATGGAATGAGAGTCCGAGTGGAACTAAGATATTTAATACGGGCAAACTAAAATGCAGGCCCATAGCTTCAAACATGGCATTGAAATTAGTTGTGAAAAAGTTGAAATACTTAAACACCGCCAATACCCCAATATTTGCGATGATGCTTAAATACAATAAGTAGTTTCTTCTTCTGCCTTTAGCCTGCTCTAATTGAATTCCGATGACATAGTCGAGCAAAATAGTGCCGTACAGAATAAGTATATATGCCGGAACAAATGCCATGTAAAATACCGAACTTGCGGCTAACAACAGCGCCCATCTGTATCGATGTGCCATGATATAGTATAGAACTACTACTAATGGGAAAAAAAGAAGATAACTGAGTGAATTAAATAACATGGTTTACTCCTCGATTATCTCAATCCAATGCGATTGTGGTGATAAAACAAATCGAACCCGTTTATTTTCATAAGCCTCAGATATAATTTCATCAAACACCTTATATCCCTCATTAATCAGGTTCTTAATACACAAATCATACTCAGAAGTCTTATATCCAATATGATAAAAGCCCAGGCCTCTTTTTTTAAAAGTACTTATTGCTGATGGTATTTGCACCTCTTCTATAAATTCAAAACATAATTCAGTTGTCGCCTGAAAAAACAGCACAGCAACACCTTGTGATGTAACATAATATTTATTGCTACAAGTATATGAGGGATGAAACGTCGCATACTGCTTTACCGCCTCGTCTATTGACTCAACAATTAATCCGATATGATGAAGACGCAGGAGACTCACCCGATTTTTAATTGAATAGCCGACACTATATCTCCTACATTTTTAGCGGATTGAATTTCAGCCGCCAAGAACTTGATATTAAATCGTTTTTCAATTGCCACAATAAGTTGTATGTGTGTAATGGAGTCCCATTCTTCAATATCCAGTGCGGTTGTATCATGGGTTAACACCAGATTAGGGACATCAAGAATATCGCCAAAGATTTTCGTTATCTCGTTCAACAAGGTTTCGTTATTCATAAAAAAGCAAGATTGTAAAATTAATCAATCGCAGGCAGCGATGATTATACTGATGCCGGAATACGGTTATTTATTAGTTTTTTTACCGCCTCGGCAATAGCTTTGGCGTCGAAACCGCATTCAAGCTGCAGTTCTTTCTGAGTGCCGTGTTCAATAAATCGATCAGGTATGCCCAAACGAACAACCTGAATGTCCGTGTAGTGCTTGTCGGCCATAAACTCAAGAACAGCCGAGCCAAACCCTCCTTTAATACAACCATCCTCAACCGTTACAATCTTTTTGAATCGCTTTAATATTTTGTGCAATAATTCCTCGTCAAGAGGCTTTACAAAGCGCATGTCATAATGCTCCGGGGTAATATCGTAGTCCATTAGCAACTTTGACGCTTCTGCAACAAAGTTTCCGGGATGACCAATTGAAAGAATGGCAACTTGATCGCCTTTCTTAACCAAACGACCTTTTCCTATTTCTATTTCAGTAAAGGCTTTTTTCCAATCAGGCATCACGCCCTCTCCCCGGGGATAACGAATACTGAATGGAAAATTATTTTTTTCCAACTGTGCGGTATACATCAGATTGCGCAGTTCCTCCTCATTCATTGGAGCACTAACAACGATATTAGGTAAACAGCGCATATATGCCATATCAAAAGCACCATGATGCGTAGCACCATCGTCGCCAACAAGCCCACCACGATCCAGACAAAAGACAACGTGTAAATTCTGAAGGACCACATCGTGTATAACCTGATCATATGCGCGTTGCATAAATGAAGAGTATATGTTACAGAAAGGAATAAGCCCCTGAGTAGCCAGGCCGGCTGAAAACGTTACCGCGTGCTGTTCTGCAATGCCAACATCAAATGCCCTATTGGGCATTGATTTCATCATTATATTCAACGATGACCCTGATGGCATGGCCGGAGTGATTCCAACAATCTTCTCATTGCTTTCAGCCAATTCCACAATGGTATTACCAAAAACATCCTGGTATTTAGGTGGAGTAGGAGCATCAATAGCCTTTTTGATTATTTGTCCTGTGGTTTTATCAAAAAGCCCAGGAGCATGCCACTTGGTTTGATCTTTTTCAGCAAGTTCATAACCCTTTCCTTTAACCGTGATGCAATGTAAAATCTTGGGGCCTTGAATATGTTTTAAATCCGTAAAAATATCGACCAAATGAAGCACGTTATGTCCGTCAACCGGACCAAAGTAGCGTAGGTTTAGCGCTTCAAAAATATTAGAACTCTTTGTGATGATCCCTTTAATTCCGGCTTCAAGTTTTGATAAACGATGCTGCGCAGATTTGCCAAAATAGCTCCCCATAAAATCCCACAACTCATTACGCGTTCGGTTGTATGTTTTCGATGTCGTAATGTCTGTTAAATATTCCTTTAATGCCCCAACATTCGGGTCTATAGACATGCAATTGTCGTTGAGGATAATTAAAAGATTGGCATCGCTGACCCCGGCATGATTCATAGCTTCAAATGCAAGGCCTGCGGTCATTGCGCCATCACCAATTACAGCAATATGTTGTTTATCCAACTTCTGATAGTTATTTGCAATGGCCATTCCCAAAGCCGCAGATATAGATGTAGAAGAATGTCCTACACCAAACGTATCATATTCGCTCTCGCTTCGCACGGGGAACCCGCATATACCTTTATATCTTCTGTTAGTATGAAAGGCAGAACGCCTGCCGGTTAATATTTTGTGGCCGTAGGCCTGATGCCCCACATCCCAAACCAATTGATCATCCGGAGTATTGAAAACGTAATGGATGGCAACGGTCATTTCAACAACTCCGAGGCTTGCCCCAAAATGACCACCATAAATCGAAACGTTATCGATAATAAATTGACGCAACTCTTCGCATAGCTGGGGCAACTGCGATCGATCCAGTTTTCGCAAATCAGATGGATAAATTACCGTTGAAAGTAATGTTCCGGGCTTAATCTCCATTTATGGTTAGTTCTTAAGTAATCAGTTCAACAAAAATATAAAAGAAAGGTTGATACATATTTTTTTAATCTGTAATCTTTATGTTCAACCGCTTTAGAATCTTATTGGCTGTTTGAAACAACTGTATGTGTTTTTCGCTCAAGTGAGCCTCACTCCTCCAGCGATCATAATTTGATTTAGCCAGTTTAAACAAAATGGTCTGAGACTCTATAAAGTCTATATTCAGCTTTAGTTGCTGTGTATATTTTATTGCCCGATCAATTCGATGCAAGGCTTCGGGACTTTCTTTTTGCGCAAAAGCCTCTATTTCCTTGTATATCCTTGTTTCAACCTCTCCGGGTAAATAAATATCATCAATTTGAATATTCCAATGAAGCGCATCCTCTACATAACGTTTCAAGCGTGAAGGCTTAAGTGACCCCTCAGAAAAAAACCGCCTTATTTCCGCATGGATAACCAACTCTATATTTTTTCTCAAGGTAAAGGGTATTGTTATACCTGCGGCATCCAATGCCGTAATCGTGGCATAATTTCTTTCAAATAAGCTATGATTAAGCAATATGGTTTCTTTAAGATCGCGCTCAGTTATTTGTTTTAATACTTTATGTTGTTCATCCCTGAACAAGTTGCGAAATGAGAAGTTGTCCTCTCCAAAATAGTGTTGCATCAACTGAATGACGCTATTCAGATCGCCTGCCTCAAAGGCCTCTTTCATCTGCACAAACATTCTTAATAATGTATAGGCATTCAGCTTATCTGATGAAGCGCCAATGATATGGTGCTGGCCGAGATGCAGTACAACAAATGAAAATTGTTTTACGGAATGTGTTATGCGCGAACGAATGGAATATTTGCCTGCCGCCAGTTTAAGTTCTCCCGCTTCAAGCTTTTCAAAGTACTCACTTTGCGCCTTGTAATTTAAGGTTTCGACGTCTTCAATATTATCTGCAAATAAAGAATGCACCGCGTAGTGCATGCCCACCATAGATAGAGAGAGTCGATTGGGTAATACCTTTTGCTGATAAATCTGTAATGCGGTTCCGTATGTATCGATATTACTCGGTATCTCAGCCAATAAGGATTCAAACTTATCGCTGATTCTGGAATGACTTGCCGACTCGGCCAGCTGAATTGCCCTGCTTGCATATTGCAATACCTGTATCGTTTCAATGCCACTAACCTCAGAAAAAAACCAAGCACAACTGGTATACATCAGTAAGGCTTGCCTTTGCATCTCCAGAAGGCGAAGACAACGGGTCCTCTGCTCGTCGTCTACAATAATGATCTGGTGATCGGAAAGAAAAGCCAATACCGCATCTTCGTTGCGGTTATTCATAACACAGATATAATCATTACGTAACTTCCAGGGGTCGGAATGAATTTTAATAATTTCCTTAAAATAAATTCTACCCAACCGATCGCGAAGCCAGTCGAGAGCAAAGCGTAATGGAGCGCGCCACGCTTGATTCCATTCCGACTTACCTCCCGTGTTACACCCGCAATCAGAACGCCATCGCTCAACTCCATGTGCACAACTCCACGATGATTTCTGATGGATTTCGACTTCGCATTGAGGGGGATACTTTTCAAGAAAAGCTCCATAGTTAATAAGTTCGGCGTCTGTATTTTTTTCAATGTAATTCAAACAATATGCTAATGCCATATCGCCATGCCGATGATGATGACCGTATGTTTCTCCGTCGGTTGCCACGTGAATAAGTTGTTGGGCATTCTGGTTTTGACCTGTTGCATCTAATAAGCGGTGTGCCATTTTTTTACCATCGTCTAAGAGACCGTTAAATGCCAGTTCCTGAGATATTGCGCCATTATAAAAAAAGAGCGCTATGGTATTTCCGGAGGGCAGGCGGCACATATAGGGTTGTGTTGTATCCAACTGCTCGGTGTTAACACTATGCCAATGCTGTTCGTTAAAATGACGTACTCTTTTTGCCTGCGACGGAGCCAGTACTGTGAACCGTATGCCATTGGCGGCCAACACCTCCAGGGTTTCAAGATCTGCCGCCGTTTCAGCAAGCCACATTCCCTCGGGTTTGCGATTGAATCGCTTTTGAAAATCAGCAATACCCCAGAGCACCTGTGTTTCCTTATCACGCCTGTTGGCCAAAGGCATGATAATATGATTATACACCTGTGCCATAGCATTGCCGTGGCCATTGAAGCGCTGATAACTTTTAGCGTCGGCCTCAATAATTGCTTCGTATACACGAGGAGCTTTATTTTGAAGCCATGACAACAAGGTTGGACCAAAGTTGAAACTAATGCGCTCGTAGTTATTAACGATATCGGTTATACTTTTCTCTTCATCTAGTATACGTGAGGCACTGTTAGGGCCGTAACATTCCTTGGTTATTCGCTCGTTCCAGTCATGATATGGTGCGGCACTTTCCTGAATTTCAATTTCTTCCAGCCAGGCATTTTCCCTCGGAGGCTGGTAAAAGTGCCCGTGTATGCATATGTATTTTTTCATTATTGTGCGCAAAAAAATCTATTCGGGGCGCAAATACTTAAAAATTTAATTAACAAAAGGGTTAATTTTTAAAAATCGGTTCCGATACTTAAATGCCAGATCGGTTTTTGCCATTGACCACTATCGAATCCGCTGGCATAGTCAACCCTTACAAAATAGCCAAATAGTGTTGTGCGCGCGCCAAGGCCTGTTCCAAATAATACAGGTTCGCGGAAATAGTTTACCTTAACGGTTACCGGATTACGTTCAAACACTTTCGTGTTGAATGGATTATCTTCGGAATAGGGCGAAAAGCCTAACCACGAGGCACCTATATCCAGAAATGTGATTAACTGAAAATTCTTGACAAACTCTGATCGAATAGGCGCATTGCTCACATAACTGAATACCGGGAATCGCACTTCTGTATTATATACAATTGTTGAATTTCCTTTTCGACTTGATTGAGCAAAACCTCGCATGTTGTTTGCCAGCGTCATAAAACCATATATGGTTTCGTCGGAAGAATTCGTGTCATTATTGATTCGTGGTATTAACCAATTCTCAACGCCACCAAGCAAATAAGCAACACGCGCACTTCCCCAGGAAGTTGCGGCATTTACCCTATTGGCCCAAATAATTTGACGATGAATCGGTTTATAGGACCTATAGTCTATGCCTAATGCATACATAAAGAAGTTTTTACGATCGAGCAACTTTTGAGCGTCTGCATAAATCTTATATCTGGTACCGCTAAGAATATTTAACTGAATGCGACGAGTATTATCGAACACATACTCGCCACGAATGCTTGCCCAATTTTCATCATAACTGGGACGGTTTAATGAAAAGGTGTCGGTAGAAAGATATACTGCCTGCTCATTTCTATAGCTGACGTTTCCCCTAAAACTTCGATTATAGTCTAACGGATAACGAAGTGATGCCTCGGCATAATTAGTTTTTATCTTGGTGTTAACCGGCAGAAACCACTGACCAGGGAAATCAAACGCTCTGTTTTGTGTGCGACGATAGTAGGTGTACTTTTTATCCAGTCTTTTTTTGAAATCCTCAAACGAAATAAAATATTCAGACCCTGTAATATTCGTTGGCAAGCGGAAACCACCGGTTATGCGATAATCTTCAAACAAATCGGTGATGCCTAGTTTCATTAAAGCGCCCAGATTCGGATTTTGGAACTGTCCGGCATTCGTGTTGTAGGACTGATACCGGTTAATGAGGAGGGTATTATCCAACTGCCCTGCCAGATAGTCTGTTGAGAACTTAACGGTGTAGGGTAATATCTTACCAAACTTAAATACGCCACCCGTTGATTTTGACTTACCCTCAATAGGATTAACCACTATGGGTTTTATTGTAGTCTCAACCGACGAATTCGGTTTGTTGTTGTTTTGATTAGGGTTGAGGGTAAATTCATTCTGAAACTGATAATTATTAAAATCAATGGTCTTATTATGATCAACGGTATCTATTAATGGAGCCGTATCCTGTGGTGGCATTTCATTTTCGGGAACCGATTTCTTGGGGTCATTTACATTTTCAATTGGTATCGACTGTTCTTGCTGAAATAAGATCTCTTTCCCGGGATTAACAGTCTGTGGTATCACCTTCTTAATAAATACCGGCTTTCCCTTGATCATATATTGCTCAACAATAAGCCCTTTTCTTAGCGCTACACTTTGGTCCATCATGCCAACCTGATTATCGGTTACAGAGAAGGAGTGTGATACGTCTTTAAAAACTGGAACCCGGGCAATTGAGTCGGGCTTCCACTGTTGTAGTTGTCGCAATGAATCGATATTATATCTTGGATTAATTGCTGTAGAATCCGGGAAATAATAATAGTAATCATAATGATGAAAAACGCTATCGATATAGGCGATGTAGCGATTGCTTACATTATTTTTTATCGTAAGATAACCGAAGTATTTACTGTTAAATGGTATTGGTGCATTTTCGTTGTAGTTGGGCGTTTGGCTAACCTGAACCAAAGCCTTAGATTGCGTCTTGGTATTATAAAAATATAAGTCTAACGAATTAACCGGTAAAAGCGAATCAATAGTTTTTTGCACTTTGATGGTATCGGAAATTCGGTTTGAAAGAAACAATATCCCTTGCCGGTTATGCAACTTTATATACTGAGGGTTTACATCGTCCCAGAAATCGTTAGTAATCTGGGTAACCTTGCTCGATGGAATATTGTAGGTATAAATATCTGACTGGCCTCTATTAATAGCAGACAATACCAGTTGATTGCTCCCTTCTCCAAAACACAGGGATTGTATCTTCTGAAAATTAATTATCGTTTTCTGCGTTTTCTTTTTCGTATCGATCTCATATACCATCAGCTGTGGCTTCGTTTTCTTTTCATGTAGAACAGCAAGATTATTGCCGCTGTTGTCCCAGGCAAGCATAGGAAAACTCTTATCAACCGGCATCGTCTGATCACGATATCCTCCTTTTACTATTTTTTTTCGTCTGTTCGTTTCAAGGTCATGAACATAAACTTTATATAATCCGGCATCGTTAAGCACATATGCCATTTGTGTGGCATTGGTGTTTATTGTAAAATGATGATAGTCCTGTTTTTTTTTCATTTTTACTTTTATCCGATCTTGGATGTCGTCGTTTAACTCTGCATTCACTTTTTGATAATAGTTGCGATAGTAGTCATACCATTCGGCCATAACTTCTTTAAAAGATTTTCCAATGACATATGAAAATCCGGCTTCAACATTATGATTTATACGTGTTAGGTACAAAATATTGGGAATAGAAGTCTTACCATAAACTGATGCGATATAATTCCAAAAACTCTGACCAGCGAGCGAAGCGTGCTCCGGAGTTATCTTATTTAAGTTTTTGAATTCGCCCGTCAAGATGTAATCCCGCAGATTAGCTTCATGTTCCGGGGTCCATCCCTGTCCCGCATAAGCGGCAAGCCCATTAGTATACCACAAGGGTAAATTGAGCAAAACAGCATTCTGTAATACCTCCTGCACACTTCCGCCATACATCATGTTCTGAAGGCAAAGTTTAGCTATACCGCTGCGTAGTTGATTCCTTAGGTGCTGATGATCGCCGTCAAAATAGATAAAAATCTTATTGCCAATAATCCGGGTAATGCCTCCTGTGTTTAATATGTCCTGAGCCCGGCCTATATTGGATTGTTTCAAATCGCTGAGGTTATTGTATACCATAATATCAATGGGGTCCTGAAGGCGGTATTCAAGAAACTTTTCAATCTCCTGCATTTGCCCGGGTGCGTCCATAACAATAAATTTTCCCAACTCCTGACCGCCCAGATAATAGTAAACCATGTAACGGTCTGCTGTATAAAATGACCAGATGAAATCTTTATATTGAACTCTGTTAATGCCAAACTCCTCCTGGGCTGTTTGCGCAACAGCGCTTATTGACAATGTGCCGGATAATAGTATCAGACAACAATTAAACAAGATCTTACAAGTTCTCATTAAGCGGCAGGATTAAACAAAGATAACCTGAACAAACAGTTTTATTGTTCATGAAGTTGAATATTTGCAGAATTAATACCGGATAACATTTATGCTCAACATACAATCTTTAGTTTTTAATCCTTTTCAGGAGAACACCTATATCATTTGGGATGATAAGAGCAAAGAAGCCGCAATTATAGACCCGGGATGCTTTAATACGTCGGAGCAAAATGAGCTTTGCTCCTTCATAGATCAAATGGGATTAAAACCCGCCTTATTATTAAACACCCATGCGCACATTGACCATATTCTGGGCAACGCTTTTGTTAAATCGCGATTTGATATACCGCTACACCTCAACCAAAAAGATCTACCGGTATTGCACTCACTCAGCAATGTCGCTATGATGTATGGCGTACCCGCAACGCCTTCACCAGAACCGGACATTTATCTCGATGAGGGGCATACCTTTACGATTGGCCGTTATGGATTCAGTGTACTTTTTGTGCCGGGGCACTCACCGGGTTCGCTGGCATTTTATCAGCCTGAACATAAATTTCTGATCAGCGGCGATGTTTTATTTCATCAAAGCATTGGCAGAACAGATCTGCCAGGCGGTGACTATGCTGTTTTAATGAATAGCATTCAAAACAAACTACTCCATTTACCTAAAGATACTATTGTTTATAGCGGGCATGGACAAACTACAACTATTGGCTACGAACAAAAAAACAACCCGTTTATACTTGAATATCTCCGTACTTAGCCCCACACTGATCTTATTAATTGCCAAAATCGAGTTTCAATAATATGATTCAATAACCGTTAAAAACTGTAATGATCCTATTCTACAACCAACAGTTTTTGTCTTTGCCTCAGCCCATCACGAATTATTTTTGACTACATAAAATCCTGTCGGTATATCCTGAATATCTAAGTGATTTTTTGATTATCATTTCTGAGCACGAGCTCGCTTTGATATCGCAAAGAAGCATTTCATAGGGGTTGTCCGTTTTGCTTTATTAATAAATCAGATTTTTTTTGAAACAGGATTAGGATAAACGAACAGATCATGTTGATCGGCAAAGGGTTAATCTGTTCCTAACGAACCTGCAAAAGGTCCAGACACATCGTTATAAGTAAAATATATATATGGACAGTATACATTTTCGCAACACCAATAAATCTTTTTTTGAGCGGTAATGCTTTGGGCAAATGATACGTGCAAATAGAAAAAACACCACAAAAAGTAACTGTTTTTTCATAGCTATTTTTTTACATCATAAAAATATAACATTAAACCGTCTGGTATAAACCACTATAGCACGTAGGCAATTTCTTTGAAATCGCACACTACAAAACCTTGTTTACTTTCAAGCACCAGTTTGCCTTCGGGATTAAGTCCCACTATTTTAGCCTTTCTCTTATTCCCTTGAATGAGGTAATGATGTTTCTCCTCAACTCGATATAACTGGTTCATATATGCCTCCTGCAATTGCTCCATCTTACCTGATTTTAACATCAGATATTGCGCCTCAATATAGGTACAAGCCCGAGAAATAATTTCTTCGGTATTTATTTCATGTTTTAAGATCTGCCGCATAGAGATGGCACACGGCAAACCCTTCTTTTTCCAACCCCTTTCATTTATGTTGATTCCAACTCCTACGATACTGTTCTGAATATAATTCCCCTGCACATTATTTTCAATTAATATGCCGCAAATTTTTTTGTCTTTATACATCAAGTCGTTCGGCCATTTAATTCGGAGTTTATCCCCGTTCAGATATTGACTTAAGACGCCATACAAGCCCAATGTTACCACCTGATTTAAATAAAATTGAAAGCGCGCCTGAAGAAATGTTGGCTTTAGCAGAATGCTCATCATTACGTTCAAGCCGGGTTCACTATGCCACACGTGGCCCGAATAACCCCTGCCCTGCTCCTGTTCATCGCAGGTTACGGTTGTTCCTTCGGGAAGCGTCTCATCAATCAACCTGCGCTTTAATTCTGTATTTGTGGAATCCACTTTGGTCATATGAATTCGGTTGCGGCCACAAAAGAGCGTATCTAATAAAAGGCTGTTCAAGAATTGTGTATTATTTTTGTTTGATTGAATTAAACATACATATCATTTGGCTGTAAAACAAAAAAAAGCGGTTAGCCGCAAAACAACGCGACGCAAACCGACACTCAGTTCCGTTATCATCGACGCCATTCAGGATAAAAAAGGACAAAAGATTGTGTCACTTAAACTTGACCACATATCGGACGCTGTGGCTAAAGAATTTATTATATGTGAAGCAGAAAGCACTACACAGGTTAGAGCAATAGGCGAATACATTAAACGACAAACAATTGATATACTGGGCGAAAAAGTATGGCATAGCGAAGGCGTTAGTAGCAGCGACTGGATCATTCTGGACTATGTAAACATTGTCGTTCACATCTTTTTACCCCATGTTCGCGCATTCTATCAATTGGAAGAATTATGGCACGACGCTAAAATTGAGGAACATTAAAACAATTATATTGTTATTCAGTCGTATGTAATGGTATGACTGCCAATACAGAAAATAAACTAAAATGGATACAAACAACGAAAACAAAGAAAAAAGCGGATTGCCTAAACCCCCTAAATTCAGTATTTACTGGGTTTATGCCATAATAGGTGCCGTTTTATTAGCATTAAACTTCTTTCCTTTTGCAAATAGCACCAAAACAATAAGCTGGGAAGAATTCAATCAAAGCATGCTGCAGGCCCACGATATCGAAAAACTTGTTGTGGTGAATAAGGAGGTGGTTGAAGTGTATATCAAAAAAGATCTACTCAAAGAAGATAAATACAAAGAGGTTGCCCGAAATAATTTTAATGTAACAAACAACGGCCCGCACTATAAATTCAAAATTTTGAGTGTGGATGATTTTACCCGTAAGCTCGATGAGGCTCAAAAAGATTTTGTTGACGCCGATAAGGTTCAGGTTTATCCCGAAACACAAACCAACTGGTTTGATGCTTTAGGTTGGTTGTTCCCCATACTATTTATTGTAATCATCTGGTGGATTTTTGCCCGCAGAATGACCGGCGGTATGGGAGGAGGCGGTGGCCAGATTTTCAATTTCGGCAAATCGCGCGCAACGCTCGTTGAGAAAGGGCAACGGGTTAATATCACGTTTAATGATGTTGCCGGCTTAGATGAGGCAAAAGAAGAGGTAATGGAAATTGTTGATTTCCTGAAAAACCCCAAAAAATATACATCACTTGGAGGCAAGATTCCCCGGGGCGCCCTGCTCATAGGCCCTCCGGGTACCGGCAAAACATTGATTGCCAAAGCAATGGCCGGCGAAGCTCAGGTTCCGTTCTTCTCCATATCCGGATCTGATTTCGTTGAGTTATTCGTAGGTGTTGGCGCCTCAAGGGTGCGTGATTTATTTAAGCAGGCAAGAGAAAAAAGCCCTTGCATCATCTTTATTGACGAAATAGATGCCATAGGGCGGGCCCGTGGTCGCAACTTCATTCAAGGCGGAAATGATGAACGGGAAAACACCCTGAATGCCTTATTAGTAGAAATGGATGGATTCAGTTCTGACACCGCTGTAATCATTTTAGCCGCCACCAACAGGCCCGATGTTTTAGATGCCGCGTTATTGCGGCCGGGTCGTTTTGATCGTCAGATTACTATTGACAAGCCCGATTTAAAAGGCCGCGAACAAATATTCAAAGTGCACCTTAAGCCGATCAAGGCATCCAAAACACTCGACTTGTCGAAGCTTGCCGCTCAAACTCCGGGGTTTGCCGGAGCTGATATTGCAAATGTTTGTAACGAAGCCGCATTAATTGCGGCCCGCCACGGCAAAAAGGAAGTAGAAATGTCTGATTTTAATGATGCTATTGATCGTGTTATTGGTGGGTTGGAGAAAAAAAATAAAATCATCAGTATTGAAGAAAAACGAATTGTTGCCTACCACGAAGCCGGTCACGCAATATGCGGCTGGTTTCTCGAATATGCCGATCCTCTTGTTAAAGTAAGTATTGTACCCCGTGGCGTTGCCGCACTTGGCTACGCGCAGTATATGCCTAAAGAACAATTCCTTTACACAACAGAACAGTTAAAAGATAGTATCTGTATGACCCTTGGCGGACGCGCCGCCGAAGAGTTATCGTTCGGTCGTATCTCTACCGGAGCTCAAAACGATTTAGAACGCATTACAAAAATGAGTTATGCGATGATTACGATGTATGGCATGAATGCCAAGATTGGTAACGTTTCATTCCACGATCCGCAGAACGAATATGGCTTTCAGAAGCCTTATTCGGATCGCACCGCTGAAATGATTGATGAAGAAGTAAGAACGCTTATCGATGCCGCGTATACCCGAACAAAAGAACTGCTGTCTGAGAAACGCGAACAACTGGAGCTTTTGGCACAGGAGCTTCTTAAGAAAGAAGTACTGCATCAGGACGATCTGGAGCGTCTGCTAGGTCGCAGGCCCTATGACTCCAAAGTTCTCGAGAAAAAAAATGAACCGATAACCAAGCCTGATTCAAATTATGAAATACAACCGGGCACTAACGAAAATCCGGGTTTAACACCAGACATCAACACGCCTTTGGCCTAATTCTTAATACTAGTATTGTTAGAAAATCCTTTTCGTAAATGAAAAGGATTTTCTTTTTGTGGACCATTTGTTTAGTTATTTTACGACAACAATATTGATCTCCGATGAAGTCCGTTTTTATTTTATTAATTCCGTTCTTTTTCTCTTGCCAACGGGCATCAGAAACAAATCGGCCTGACTTAAATGAAATACCTGTGATCGACACCACGCCACGAGTAACCGGAATCGGCGGCGTCTTTTTCTATGCCGACCAACCCTCTTCAACAAAAAATTGGTATGCTGATCAGCTGGGAATTACTACGGATGACTATGGTGCTGTTTTTGAATTCAGAAATGCAAATCGACCCAATGAAATTAATTATTTGCGGTGGAGTTTATTTTCAGACACCATTCGTTTTATGGCTCCTTCTGAAAAGAAATTCATGATTAACTATAGGGTAAATAATCTTAGGGGGCTGGTTAGAAAATTAAAAGCTTCCAATGTAAATATCCTTGACACTATAGAAACATACAACTACGGATCGTTTATACACATCATGGATCCCGAGGGCAATAAAATTGAACTGTGGGAGCCGATAGACCGTGCATTAAGCAAGCTTGGCGAACACACCACAAAGTAAGTTGTAATAACCAAACAGCATCTTATTTACTAAACTCTAAAACCGTCACACTGTTAGGTAACAAGCTAAATGTTTTTATGTCATTGAGCGTTTCGCCACTAATTATATTTTTTGCTTTTGTGAAATTACTTATGCGTTCATAAAAACGCTTTGAGTCCAATGATTTTGTTTCATTACTTGAATTAAATAATACCATCACACATTCATTGTCGGTATAGCGAAAATAAACCCACGTATTATCATTTGGAACAAATTGCATAAGCTTACCCTCGGTTATGGCTTTACTTGTTTTTCGCCACTGAGCCAATGTGCGAATAAGGTTAAATGCCTCATTCTCTTTATCAGATCGCCCGGCAGCCATAAACTTATCGGCACTGTCGCCCGGCCACCCACCGGGAAAATCTTTTCGCACCAACCCATCCGGATTGCTCATTCCGTCCATTAGTATTTCGGTGCCGTAGTATAACATTGGTATTCCGCGAAGTGTCATCAACATCGTAATGGCCTGTTTCCATTTGTCGAAATCATTATTGAGCTCCGAGAGTATTCGGCTGATATCATGATTATCCAGGAAGATAACGTTCATGTATGGATTCTGATAAAGGATATCTTCCGACAACTGATAATATATTCGCCCAAAACCCCTGTTCCATCCAAAAGGCTCCCGCAACCCATCCTTGATTGCAAAGCAAAGCATAAAGTCGGTCAGGCTTTGCAAATAGGTGTCCTGACCATCGGAACGAAAAACATTTTTTGATTGCCAATAGGCAATGGCGGGTGTGTTTTGTTCCCAGGTCTCACCCACGAGGCCTATATTCGGATATTCGTCTTTGAGCGCCTTGATGGCCGTAATCATAAACTCATTATCATTATATGGATAGGTGTCAAATCTAAAACCATCAATTTGAGCAAACTCCACCCACCATATGGTGTTTTGAATAAAGTAATTCTGTACAAATGGGTTTTTCTGGTTCAGATCGGGCATATACTTATCAAACCACCCATCTACACACAGGATGCTATCGTGTTTCGATCGGTATGGATCGGTAACTGCATTGGGTCGATAATTTGTACGGGTAAACTCCGGCCACTGATGAAGCCAATCCTTCGATGGTAAATCTCGTACCAGGTAATTATTATCTCCTATATGATTATAGATATAATCCATAACGAATTTCATGCCCCGCCTGTGGCACTCGGCTACTAACTGAGCAAATACATCATTGCCGCCGAAACGAGGCTCAATACGATAATGATCGGTGGTTGCATAACCATGATAACTCCAGTATTCCTGATCATTAATCAGAAACGGCGTCATCCAAAGCGCTGTAACACCTAAGTCAGTTAAATAATCCAGATGATTGATAACGCCTTGTAAATCGCCTCCATGTCTCTTATACATTTCGTTGCGGTTTACATCCTGCTCAAGCATACCTTTAACCTTATCATTTGATGGATCTCCATTGCTAAATCGATCCGGCATGAGCAGATAAATTAGATCTGATGGTGTAAAGCCTTTGATGCTCGTGGCACTGCGACGTCGTTCTTTAATCTCATATTCGGTTTTGATTAGCTTCTTGTCTTTTGTTAAGGTTATAGTAAACTTCCCGGGTTTAACATATTCATCAAGCGCCAAGTCAACCGCAATGTAATTATTGTTTTCAAAAACATGCGTTTGCTCAATGCGAATGCCCGGATAAGATATCGCCACTGAAGAGCCTCCAATCTGCTCACCGTTAATTAATAACTGGAGGTTCTTTCGTTTTAATCCGGCATACCAGTGTTCGGGGTCAATTCGGTTAATTTTCTGCGCATATGCAAATCCGGCCTGAATCAGGATTAGTGCAATTATTATTCGTATTATCATCTTTTAATTTGAAAACGGTACTAATATAAACAGAAATAGCAGGCGTATGACTTGATACCATAAAGGATTAATGAATTCCTTCTTAATATTATCCGAACGACATTTTTAAGTTGTTGAAGTCATGAAAAAATTATTTCTGCTCGATGCCTATGCGCTGATATACAGGGCCTACTTTGCCTTTAGTAAAAATCCACTTATCAATTCAAAGGGCTGGAACGTATCGGCCATTCAAGGTTTTTGTAATACGCTACTCGACATTTTAACCAAAGAAAACCCAACACATATTGCCGTTTGTTTTGATACCGCATCTCCGACCGAACGCCATACCGATTTCGCCGATTACAAGGCCAATCGTCAGGAACAGCCGGAGGATATTTCTTTTGCGGTGCCTTATATCAAAGCTATTTTAAAGGCGATGCATATTCCGGTTTTAGAAAAAGCGGGGTTTGAAGCTGATGATATCATAGGAACCGTCGCCAAGGAGGCCGTTAAGCATCATTATAAAGTGTTCATGGTTACTCCGGATAAAGATTTCGGGCAGTTGGTAGAGGATAAAATATTTATTTACAAACCCCCTTACATGGGCAATACGTTTGAGATACTTGGTGTCGAAGAGATAAAAAAGAAATGGGAGATAGATGACGTGAACAAGGTTATCGATATACTTGGTCTAATGGGCGATTCTATTGATAACATCCCGGGCTTGCCCGGTGTTGGTGAAAAAACAGCCAAGAAGCTTGTGGCTGAATATGGAACTATTGAAAATCTGATTCAACAATCAGGCTCGTTAAAAGGGAAGTTAAAAGAAACCGTTGAACAACACAAAGATTTAGCATTGCTGTCTAAAAAACTGGCAACCATCATCACAACAGTTCCTCTCGAATGGAATGAGGAACTCTTCGTTCGTAAAGATGCTGATAAAGAAGCCCTGTCGGAGTTGTTTAAAGAACTGGAATTCAGAACCCTTGGTAAAAAACTTATCGGCAGTGATTATACCCTGTCCGACAACGCTACCACCCCGAGCACAACAAATAAAGTACAGCAAACAAATTTATTTGGCGAAGTAATACCGGATAAACCCGAAGCCCGAGTAGAGCGTGTTGCGGGAAGAAGCATTGATAATACCGAACATCATTATATATTATGTAATCAGGAAACACAAATTCTTGAGTTGATTAAACACCTTTCACATAGCCGTACATTTTCCTTTGATACTGAAACAAGCGGACTCGACGCAAATAATGCCGAACTGGTGGGTCTGTCGTTCAGCACAAAACCGGGCGAGGGGTGGTATGTCCCCCTGTCTGCGAATAAAACAGAATGCCTTCGTGTGCTATCGTTATTCAAGCCCGTACTTGAAAATCCCGACAAGGAAATTATCGGCCAGAATATCAAATATGATATGCTTATACTCAAATGGTATGGTATTGAATTAAAGGGCAAAGTTTTTGACACCATGCTGGCCCACTATCTGCTCGAGCCCGATATGAGACACGGCATGGACTACCTGAGCGAAACCTATCTGGGATATAAACCGATTGCTATTGACACGCTTATTGGTAAGGGTAAAAAACAACTTAATATGCGAGACGTAGACCCGGCAAGGGTTTGCGATTATGCCTCTGAAGATGCGGACATAACGCTGCAATTAAAAAATTATTTTGAGCCCCTACTTACTCATCAAAAAAGCGAAACGGTTTTTAATACGATTGAAACCCCTCTTATTAAGGTGTTATGTGATATGGAATACGAGGGTGTTAATATTGACTCTGCTTTTCTCTCCGAATTTTCAGTACAACTCGAGGACGAAATTACTCAATGCGAAAAAACGATTTGCGATATCGCCGGCGTTCGTTTTAACATCTCCTCGCCCAAGCAATTAGGCGAAGTGCTTTTTGACAAACTAAAAATTAATTACGTTGGAAAAAAAACAGCTACCGGCCAGTATAGCACTGATGAGGATACCCTCCAAAAAATAAAGAACAGCCATCCTATTATTGAGTTCCTGCTACAATACAGAGAGCGCACTAAGCTAAAATCAACTTACGTTGATGCCATACCGGCACTATTAAATCCTAAGACCGGTCGCATTCACACGTCCTTCAATCAGGCTGTTGCTGCAACGGGGCGTTTAAGTTCCACAGAACCTAATTTACAGAATATCCCCATTCGAACAGAGTTGGGTCGGAAAATCCGTAAAGCATTTATACCCCGAAATAACGAGTATGTGATTTTATCTGCAGATTATTCACAGATCGAATTGCGAATTATTGCCGCTTTAAGTGAAGATGAAAATATGCTCCAGGCCTTTCAGCTAAATCAGGATATTCATTCAGCTACCGCCGCAAAAGTTTTTGGAGTTGATATCTCGGATGTGACTCGCGAAATGCGTAGTAAAGCAAAAGCTGTAAATTTTGGCATTGCTTACGGACAAACGGCATTCGGGCTTTCACAAACTTTAGGCATCAGTAAGACCGAAGCGGCAGAGATTATTACTAATTACAATCAAAAGTTTCCGGGCGTAAAAAAGCTCATGGATAAAAATATAGCTTACGCCCGAGAACATGGGTTTACCCAAACTGTACTTGGGCGCCGTCGGTACCTGAGGGATATCAATTCCCGCAATGCAACCATAAGAGGCTTTGCTGAACGAAATGCAATCAATGCCCCCATTCAGGGTACTGCCGCTGATATGATTAAAATAGCCATGATTCATATTCAGGCAGACATCAAAAAAATGAATCTTAAAAGTCGTATGACACTACAAGTACACGACGAATTAGTATTTGATGTATTGCATACCGAATTGGATGTATTAAAGCCCTTGATCATACACCATATGAAACATGCTCTATCGCTGCAGGTACCAATTGAAGTTGGGATAGGCTCCGGCTCGAACTGGCTTGACGCGCATTAATAAAAATGCCCCTGCGCTTGCAGGGGCATTTTGGTTTTTAATATAAATCCCGTCCGGATTAATTTTTCTTGATAAACTTCTTACTGTTAATTAAATTATTTTGCTGATCGCGGAACTCAATGATGTAGTTACCTCCCGCCAAAGCGCTTGTTCCAATCGGAATGATATGATTGCCTTCCGATAACTGAACGCGGTTTGTCATAATGAGTCGTCCACTGATATCAATCACCACAATATTGATTTCCCTTCTATCCACTGTTGTAATATTTGCAAACACATTGTCGGTTGAAGGATTAGGGAACAGAATAATATCGTTGCCTAAAGTCATACCAATTGGATTGATTGCGATTATGTTGGAATAGGTATAGGTATAATCCATATCGACCATTTTTAGGCGATAATAATTTACGCCATTCAAAGGCGACACATCTGTAAAGTTGTAATTCAGTGGTTGTGTGCTGAATCCGGCCGCGGCCTCAGTTCCGATATGTTGGAAGTTGATGCCATCGGCACTGCGCTCGATCTGGAATTCCATAGAGTTTAATTCAGACGATGTATTCCAGTTCAACTTGTTTACCGAACCTTCATTGTATCCGGAGAATGTGGTTAACTGCACCGGAAGTGGTACTCCGGATAAACCAATTCCAAATTCAGAGAATGAGGTATAGCCCATGCGTAAGGCGAAGCCTCCGGCAATCGTGCGTCCGGTTCCATTTGATGCATTAATACTTGTTCCCGGGAATGGTTTAAAGTCGGCATAGGTTGCAGAGCCATTATTGCGTTTAAGAATACCAAACTGATTATCGACCATACCACCCAACATACCATTGAAATAGAGGCGAAGGTCATAAGTGCCCGAAGTTGGCTGAGCGTTAGGCTCAATAGACCAGAACCCTCCGGAGTTCATAGAGGTATATTGTGTGTGGAAGGGATTGCCGGGAATTGAGGTTTCCCAAGCGCTTAGCTCAGCATTATTTCCTCCGGCAACCGGATGGAAGTCTGCATCAAAGAAAGATATTCCTGTAAGGTTATTGTTGGTAAGCACCGCTAAGTTGCCTCTTGTTGCCAAACCAACAGGAAATTCAATTGTGGTATTTGAAGCGTTAATATTTCTTCTGAGGTTTCCGTTTATCCAACTTTGCGTGTAATTGGTATTACCGGTCCCTGCAACATATACCGTGCTGGCATTGGTTTCGACACGATTTGTGCCTGTTGTAATAATCCCCTGCGTAAAGATGATAGAATCCGTTACAAGCAGACGCGTAGAGCCCGCCAGTGTAAGGGTATTATTACCAACACCACCGGAATTACTAATCTCAAACTCTCTGAATGTTTCCGTGTTTCCAGTTGCTGTGCTTGTGATTGTTTGTGGAGAAGTTCCTCTGAATACCACCCGGGCTCCGGCATTGTTATTAAATGCTGAGCTTACTCCACTACGCGACCAATTGCCGCCAAGACTGAATTCACTGCCCGCCCCTATGTTAATCGTGAACGTGCCATTCGTAATGGTTAAATTATTTTTCAGAGCACGGGCACTGTTTAGTGTCAGATCGGTTCCATTATCCAATATTTCAACATTGTATGGTATACCGGGTAATCCGGAATTAATCGCACCGGAAGCCCAGGTTTTATCATTAGCCGGAATCTGATAGTCAACGGTATTGGCAAAGCGCAATGTAGAACCCGTTGCATAGAAACAAGAGTTCATGGTCTGTCCAACTGAAGCCCCCAGTTTAACCTGCAATACTCCTTTTATGAAGGTGATCGGATTACCGGCACTTACGCCAAAGTCACACGCGCCATCAGCAATAGTCATTAATACATTATCCTCAAAGGTTAATATACCTACACCGCTAACGTTCTTTACAGCTGATGTATACCAGGTTGGCTGATTAGGATTCGATGAACTATAAAATCTGAATTCACCATTACCAATACCGGCGGAGTTGATGATTTCGCGGGCGCCATTTACTTCAATCCAAACGGCTGGCGCTGCCGAATTAGAGATTTGGTCAATACCCACCATACGCCCATTGATATCAAGGCCACCATTATTCAATAATTGAAGCACGGCTCCTGATGTACCGGTTATACGCAAATCCGTTTGATCGGGTGTTGTATTAAACATGCGCACATAGGTGCCGGCAGTTGGCTTATTAATTAAGAGATAAGCAAAGTTTTCAGTGCCCCCACCTATTACTCGTACGTGCTGATTGGTCAATCCTGTAAAGAACACCGCGCGATTGTTTGACGTGAAAACGCCTGTGGTTCCATTACGCTCCCAGTTTCCTTCCAAGACAAAATCACCACCGGCAGAATTAGATAATGCCAAGGATCCATTTAACAAGAGATTGCCTTTAACTGTTAACGTTGCAGTCATATTCGGCGGGCCGGCCATGGTAAGACCTGATCCACCATCTATTGTAAGGTTACCCGCTAATTGACGTGCTGTTGCGGCGCCGCCGTTACCTAAATTCAACAAGGTATTACCCGACAACTGTACGTTATTAGGATATCCGGCTCCGGTTGTAGCACTCCACTCCAGATTCCTGCCATAAGTTCCACCTGTATTGTATGTTAATGTAGATGTAGGAGAGTAATTAACTGTATTCGTAATAAGGAATCCTCCGGAATTAATTCGGAATACCCCGTTTATTGTGGGTGTAGTATTAACGGTTAATCCATTATTAATATCCACATCGTTGAATGTTATAGTCTGTGTGCCACTAACAGCTCCCGTTCCGCTAAAGACAACCTTTCCACTGCCCAAGTTTAATCCGGGTTTAGCGTTATTTAAAAATCCTCCGTTAGACATTGTTATAGTATATCCGTTACTTACTGTCAGATTAGACGCCGCTCCAAACACAATACCGCCAACAGTATCCGGATTAACTGTATTAATAGTTACATTGTGATTTAAACAAACGTTGGCATCCTTTGGCGGAATAACCCCGGCTTCCCAGGTAGTACTGGTGTTCCAATCGCCGTTTTGTACTGACGAAATACAACCTTTAATACCATTAAGGTTTCCTACAACAAAGGTGCGATTTAGATTTCCGGAATAATTCGTTGACGATCCTGATGAATATGGATTGCCTCCGACTGTTGAGTTTGTAGCGCGAATGTTATAACTACTTCCTGTCCAGTCGCCGTGGAATACCGGATTGGTACGGATAAAGTTGGTCGCCTCATCGGCACCTCCCCATTGGAATTGAGTATACATGCTATTTCCACCAAAGGTGCCTTCTGAAATATACCACTGATAATTCACCATTTGTAAAACATCATTTACTGCGTTATCGAATGCTGGTGCTGATTTAACAAGAACGCCAATATTATCAACCGTTCCAAACTGAGCTAATATTGCCGGAGCGAAATTCGTTGTATTTGGTCCTACTGGATATAGCGTATTTACTCCTCCAAGACTTTGAATCAACTGACCGGCTCCATCTGTAACAACATATCGGGAACTGCTTGCATTAACAATGTTGGCAAATGCATTCAATGATAAGTTGTTAGCCCCAAGAATAAGTTTACCGTTGTTCAGGCGCAATTCTGTGGCCACGTTTGTGTTTATGTTTAATGTTACATTAGTTGTATTATTTATATCGAGATATGAAAACGTTGTTGAATTTAGGCCTCCAATAGTCTGAGGTGCACCTCCGCTGAATGAAACCGATCGGTTGTTTGTATTAAATATAACGCCCCCCAAACCAGTTCCATTTTGCCAGTTACCGCCAACTATCATATCGCCTCCGATGTTTGTTGAGAGGGAAAGCGTGGTGTTTGGTGTTCCTCCTCCTCCTAAAACAACATTACCCAAAACCGTAAGGGATCCGGTTGTTGCATTCATATTAAATATCGATGCCGCATTTAATGTTAAAGAGCCAGCTATTTGACGTGGCGTATTGTCGCCGGCTCCGTTTTGCAGGTTAAAAGTTTGGCTGGCATTGATGATTACATTAAACGGATAACCCCTGCCTGTAGTAGAACGCCATTCATTAAATCGGGTATAAGATGTTGCATAAACCAAATTTGAGTTGGTTGCATAAAAAGGCGCATTCGTGTTGGCTACAAAACCACCCGAATTTAAGGTGAATGTACCGTTGATGGTTGAAGAATTGGGAGAGGCGCCAAAGTCAATACCTCCCGTTGTAGTTACGCTCCAAAAATTAACCGCACCGGAAACGATAACGGTGCTGGAAGATGGGCACGAAACCGTGCCCCCCAAACTTCCGGAAGCAAAATCACCCGCTGTTTGTACGATGGTTCCATTAACCGGCATGTTCACCGTTTTCGTAGATGTTACAGAAAATAATCCCGATGTTAGACGAAGTGAGTTGCTTGGGTTGCTTAATGTGAGCGAAGGCCCGTTAAATAAGGTCACTGTATTGTTGCCTACAGGACCGGAGTTATTGACGATTAATCTCGCTATGGTGGCCGGTAATCCGTTACCTGTGCTCTGATCAACGGAACCATTATATTCATAGATACCCCCGGCATCAAATGTTCTGGTATTCGTTTGAATATTTCCTGATGCTGTAGGGGGCGTAGTAATTCCATTAGCTGAACCCATTTTTAAAGTACCGCCTGAATTTAGAATAAACGTACCCGTTGATCCCGCAGTGGTACCCTGAATGACATTGGTGCCGCAGTTTAATATGGCATTGTTTTGTACAGTAAATGTAGCTCCTGTATTCTCAACAAAATTTGATGCAAGCACCAACTCGGGCGAAGTTGTGCCATTACCAACCTGCCATAAAATAGGGTTAGTTGATACCGCCGTAGCGGGCGATGTGGCATAATAAATCTGTGTTCCGCTTGTTTTATTGAAACGAATAACGGCGCTGTTTGCTACTTGTGTCTTAACTATGGAACCGGTGCCGGATACACGCAGAGAGTCGCTGATATTCATTGTGCCGGTGCCGGTTGTGGTATTGGCACTGGATCCCGTCATATTAAGTGTGCCGCCATTAACCACAACTTTTCCGCCAACATTGAGTGTTACGGATTGACTGGTACCGGTCGTATTGTTTGTGGAGTTATACAAGGCAAGCTGACCACCGCTTACAATCAGGTTACCTCCAACTGTTAAACTGGTATTTGTATTACCATCGTGAGCAAATAATCGAACCTCTCTGGTGCCGGAAGCAAGCATACTCAGGTTACCATTGATCGCGGTGATTGCACCCGACAATTGAAGCGATGCTGTATTTTGGCTTGGGCTTTGGAACTCCACATGATGAAAAGTCTGATTCATACCACCAATTGATGAAGAACCAACCAGACCGGTTATTTTAAGGGTTGAGCCATTTGCCCAAGTGGAGGCCGGAACATTTCCTCCGTCTGCTGCGTGGTTATAAATAGCGGTTCCGCTTTGGGTGATGCTGCTTCCTGCACTAGTTAATGAAGTGGTGCTGGTCTGCCACTGATTGTTATTGGTAACCCCTGCACCAGAATTTATGGTAAGCGGAGCGTTCGCATTAAAGGTTCCGTTGATCAGTAAATCTGTTGCAGCAGATCCATTGTTAATGATCAAAGTTCCCGAGTTGTGCGTTAAAACCCCTGTTGCATCTATCACTAAGTCATCAGCGGCAGTATTGTTGTTTATTGTAACGGTATGACCATTTCGTATTTGAATAAGTAAACTATTTGAGTTGTTTGGGGTGTATGTCGGGGTAAATGCACTTGTAAATGATGGATTATCAGCAGCTTCCCAAATTGCCGGAGTGGCCCAATCACCGGAAGTAACCGTGCGGAAATATAAACTTGGATTGGATGGGACAAGCTCCCCTGAATTCAATAATATAGCTGAACTGGCATACCCATCGAATGTTATTTTCGACAGTTGATCAGATGTAAGCCCTCCTGAATTGTTACCAAAGAAAATTTTTCCATTCGTTCCTGAAGCACCCACTGTTCCTGTCCATCCAAAAATTGTTAATGCTGTACCATTCCAAGTCACAGCACTCGAATTAGCGAAAATAATGCTGTGATTTACATTTCCTAAATTAATAGTTGAGTTGGCGTTCACATTAAGTGTTACACCTGCTGTCGCATTGGTAATGGTTGTATTTGCAGCAATACCCGTAGTAGCAAGAGTTCCGCCATTAAGGGTGACCGGCGATGACCATGAAGCTGTAGTATTTACAGGATTTAAACGAAGCTCACCCGCAGTAACCGTTGTAGGACCTGTATATAAAGTTGACTCATGAGTTATTGTTAATCGTCCGGCGCCCGTTTTGATAATTCCTCCCGAAGAAAGTGTAGAGCTATTAATTCTCCAGGCAATATTTAAAAATGCATTAGTTCCTATATTTATTGTACGTATTGCATCGCCTAGGTTAAATCTTACTCCGGCTCCTCCTCCGGTATTTGTAAAGTTAGCTGTTGTGTTGTTGTTAACCACAATATCACCGCCGAGTCGAATTGTATTGTGGGGAGTGGCCGAATTTGATGTTGAATTAAAAGTAACATTGCCCAATGTAGTTGTACCGTTTGCAATGATGCTTCCTGTTGATGAATAGGTAACCGTTCCTCCGGTAAAAGATGACGAGTTATTTAATGTAAAAGAGTTATTACCAGCTCTTGTTATTGCGCCGCCTGTCATATTAACAGAGTTCAACGTAAGGTTTGCACCAGATGATATGTTGAAAGTGCCATTGGTTAAAACCAGATTACTGGAAGAATTGATAACATTGGTAACTGCAACAGTGAGTGTTCCATTGTTCACGGTTGTATTTCCTGTAAATGTCTTAACAGTACCATCTAATGTAAAAGTGCCTGTTCCATTTTTTGTTAAACCACCCGTACCTGAAATTACTCCGGAATAAGCTGTATTCGTGTTGTCATTTCCTGTTGTTAAGGTGGATGTGCCCATATTAACCGTGCCTGCCGTACCGGCTAATGAACCTATGGTTTCATTACCGCCAAGTTGATACGTTCCACTATTTACAGTTACAGGAATGGTATTACCCAAAATGTCAGCTGCCCCAGCTGAAAACACCCCCCCCGAAACGGTAAGGGAAGAAGTTGACATAGCAACTGGGCTAGTTAGTTGTCCTCCCGAAACCGTTGTGGCTCCTGTGTAGGACTGTGTACCGAAAAGACTCATATTAGTGGTTCCGCTGCCCGACATGGCAAGTCCACCTGCTCCGGAAATAGAATTTTGGAAGAACGAACCCTTGTTAGCACCATTAATAGTGAGAATTGTACCAGTATTTAAAATAACTGTTCCGCTGTTTGAGGTCCCGGCTTCCCGAACCGAAGCGGCGCTGGTGCTGGCACTTACGGTAAGTGTGGCGGCATTGGCAATAAACACATCTGTACCACCACCAAAAGCCCCTGCCGATGCAGCCGTAAGATTACCGGTACTTATGGTAGTGTTTCCTGCATAAGTATTTGCGCCTGAAAGAGTGAGGTTATCAGCCCCGGCTTTTGTTAAACCACCATTGGAAAGAACTCCGCTTATGGTATTGCCAAATAAAGATGTAATTATTCTTGTTCCACCATTCAAATTAATTGCTCCGGTAAGAGTAAGTCCTGCCCCAGAATAACCAAGCGTTATATTACCGTTGATTACAATATTTTTTGATGTTGTACGAGATGTAGTGTTGTCTGGTCTTAATATTGTACCATCGCTCATATTTAGCGTTCCGGTATTACCCAAACCCGCATCATTATTAATTCGAATTGTTCCCGCAGATAAATTTACTGTTCCGGTCAAATTTGTAAACGCACCTCTTAACCTCAATTCTCCTGCACCATCTTTAAAAATAGCGCCGTCGCCCGTTGTTTTGCTTCCATTAGTGAGTGTGGTTGATAAATCAACAGTCGAGATTCCACCGACATAAAGTGTATTAGAAGCTAAATCAATTGAGCTAAGCGTTAATGTGGCTAGATCGCTGTTGATTCTGGCATTTGCCCCAAGGGTTACAACCCCATCTATTGTTCTGGTATTATTCGTAATGTTTCTGATAGCTCCGCCATTTGAAATACCTACTCCATTGATTGTGAAGGGTTCTGATATCGGAGTGAAGGCCCCCGAGAATTCAATAGCACACCCAGAGTTTACAGTTGTTCCGGCAGTATTTGCGCCAAGTGCTGAAGCATTAGTGATCTGAACTACGTTATTAGATACTGTTGTGGTTCCTGTATACGTATTGGCTCCACCTAGTATGAGTGTTCCCGGCCCGGCTTTCGTTAATCCACCTGTACCTGCAATAATTCCATTATAAGTTGCTGTATTTGCTCCGAAAACATCAATAGTACTGGCGGCATTGTTCAGCGTTATCCCTCTATTGGCGTTGATAGTAATGGTAGCATTAACACCAAGCGTTCCGGCTCCAAGTTGAATTTTGTTGGCTGTTGCTGCTCCCGGCACGGCACCCAGTTGATTGTCGTTGCTGATTATTAAGAAGTTGGCATTCACAATCACATTTCCTGTGAAGGTGTTAATCCCTGTAAGGGTTAGATTACCTGCACCCGTCTTGGTAAGGTTGTTGGCTCCCGTTAATACACGTGGTTCGGTTACATCAAAATTGGTTTCGTATGGTGCAGCCTTGGTAAAGTTAAAAACGTTAAAGAAGATATCGCGGTTTCCATCGTTGTCTTGTTGTGCACCACAATACATGTTAATATTATTAATATTTGATGAAGAGGAGATAGTCGTGGTATAGGTAGCACCACCGTTTCTTGCCGTCATCGAGAAAGAGTACTGTGTCCAGCTGGTTCGAGTTAAGGTAACAAGCATAGCATTTGTACCATAGGCCGTAAACGCATTGCCATTTGTAGTTGAAATTGTTGCACTGTTTGCGTTGTTAACATTGAATATTGTTGATCCGTCAGCACGTAAATCAAAGCCCTTACTTCCGGACGAGCCGCAATCCCAGTTCATGCCCCAATAAAAAGTGAAAACATCACCTATCAACATGGGCACATTAGAGCCGCCAGCGCCGAAGTAGCGGGTGGCATTCACGTATTGTCCGGAATGTCCAAATAAGGCAAAAGATGTAGCGCCTATGTTAGTATTGCTAATGCCACTAGTTGCAGGGGTACCTATATACACCCCGGAGCTTCCCCCTCCCGTGGTTATAGACCAGGCGTTATAACCTGTACCCTGATTACTACCATTGGTCCAGGAGCCGCCGTAGTTTGTGGCATTATCAGAAAAGCTAAACTGGGCGCGTAGCGAGTTAGAAAAAGTTACAGTAAACAATAATGCTACCAGGAGCACTAATCGATGGAGTAACGTTGCGTTCATGAGGTAATGGTTGATGAAGTAAAATAATTGGTTGTTCGGTTTAGCTTATCAAAATAATCGACGAACAGCATAATAATGTCTTTAAAATTTAATAACTTAGGGATAACATAAATTATTCGTAAATTAATTCTGAAAAACTTTTATAAATGTATACTTTTTGTTAATGAAAACAAACCAATAATCATAGTTTTTTAAATAATATAACCGTTAATCGTCTATTGACTAAGCGCATCACCTCTGAGCGCCCGGTATCGTTTTCTGGCTTCTATTACATATAAGCTACCGCTGTGTTCAGTAATAATCTGCTTATACAGCTCCATCGCTTTTTCCTTATCGTGAATACTGTTTTCATACAGGTCGGCCAGGTCAAACAAGGCGTCATCTGCCAGTAAATCGGTAGAATATTTTTTGTTTAGATCCTGAAAATAAATAAGCGCCTGTGCAATATTGTTTTTTCTGAGATGAATCAGCGCCTTTTCATAAAGCACATCATCAATGAGTGAGTGGTCGGGAAACCTGGCCTCCAGGGAGTCTAGCGTTTGAAGCGCCTCATCAAATCGGTTTCGGAACATCAGCAAATCAGCCCTCGCATAAATGCTCATGGCCTCGGTGCTGGTATCTAATCCGGTGTTGTCTGTAATAAAAACTGATAAGGCAATGGCGTCGTTGGCAACCAGTTCGCTTGTTGAGCTTTTTATGATATCGAGTTGCGCCTGGGCCCATTCAAATTCACTTTTATAAAAACTGAGTTTTGCATTTCGAAAGCGCGCCTCCTCGCCAAGCGGCTCATCTTTATTATCCTTATCCACCTGAAGGTAAATGAGCGTGGCGTCCCATACATTTCCGGTAATGATGTAATAATCGCCTAAATCCAGTTTGCACTGCATCTTTATAGGCCTGGTTCCTCCCGGCATCTGGATAATTTTTTCTAATACCGCGATGGCTGTGTCGGGCCGGTTTGCATAGCGTGCATGAAGCATAGCAAAGTCTCTAACCACATTAATGGTTTGTCCGGTTCGGCCAAATTCACTTAAAAATATACGATAGGCGTCCAGTGTTTTTTCTAAATCGCCCGATGAAACGAAGCTGGGAATGAGTGTTTTTGTTTTGAGCACTTCAAGCAACATCGTGCGGGCACCCATATAGTATGCCTGATGTTTGTTGCGATTGTCCATGATATACTGCAAAGCCTCCTCGGCGGCCTGATAATTGCCATCCTGGAAAGCGACTTCTGCAAATTGATATACCCGATAGCCATCTTCATTATTACGCTTATCTAATGCTTTAATCTGAGCAAATGCTGCTATATAATCTTTTTTTTGAATGAATAACCAGGCCAGTAACTCAGCCAGTGTGTTGTTGTCGGGTTGTTTCTGCAGGCGTTTATATAACTGCGACTGAAGTTCTTTTGCATAAAGCTCATCTGCAATCGCGTCCTGTAGTCGTTGTTCAATTTGCTCCAGATAGCCGGGGTTTCCGATTAAAAAGTCGAGAAATAATTTAATCATACTCGCCGCATCTCCCTGTTTTTGATAAATCAATGCCGATTCATTTATAAATAATCCGTTGTTCCCGAGCACGGTTCGTCCTTTTTCATATACTCGAAGCGCCTCGTCGTTTCTGTTAATGGCCAAAAAGGCATTAGCCAAACGAGTGATCATAGCCATATCCGGCTGTAGTTTGTTGATGGCTTCATTGTAATACTGTTCTGCCTCATTAGATTTTTCCTGCAACTGCAGGGTGTAACCGACATCTACCAGATAGGTTCCGTCTGCAGGGAATTTTTTAATTTGCTTTTTATTAATTCTCAGGGCGTCTTCATACTGTTTTAACTGAAGCAGTGTTTTGAAATAGTAGTTGTAATAGGTAATTGTTTGCGGGTATTTGGTATATAATTTTTCATAGAGCTCCCCGGCTTTTTCAAATTCGCCGTTATTGTAATAATACAAGGCCAGTTGTTCATCCTGTGTTTGAGTTTGAGCAAAGACAGAAATACTTGTCAGCATGATTACAAGCAGATATAAAACGTGTCTCATAGTTTTCTACAAAGTAACAGTATAACACACAGGGCGTGTTTATATTTTGATGTAAGCAAAAAATATTTTTTCGGGCAAGAGCATAGAAAGCATCCATCCAAACAATGCACCCAAACTATTGCCACTCAGATCAAGCCACTCAAATGCCCGGTCGGGAGTAAGGTAGTGCTGAGCCAGCTCAATCATTAATCCATAAATCAGGCAAATGATAAAATTTATAATCGCCGATAGGGCGATGGGGCGTTTTAATATTAAAAAGGCTCGATGGATGAACAAAAACAGCACACTGTAAAAGAGGGCATGAACACACTTGTCGGCATTGGGAAATATAAGCCAGTTTGGGTGTGGAATATTGCGTTGAGGCATCAGACATAAGATGGCAATAAAAAGCGCCCATAATGCAGGTGGCAAAAAGCACCGAAACGGTTTCACTGCGAATCGACTGATTATGCGCCCACACTGCTTCTATAAGCAGTAGCATTCATAAGCGCGTCAACTTCGGCGGCATTGGTCAGTGCAATCTTCACAATCCACCCTTCACCATATGGATCCTTATTTACAGACTCCGGCGTGTTATTAAGGCCGTCGTTCACGGCGGTAATGGTGCCGCTAACCGGCATAAATAAATCCGATACCGTTTTTACTGCTTCTATTGTGCCAAACACCTCCTCCTTTTGGAGCGACTTGCCCACCGTGTTTACATCAACATAAACGATATCGCCCAACTCGTGCTGAGCAAAATCAGTAATACCGATAGTTGCTGAATTACCGTCAACGAGTATCCACTCGTGATCTTTGGTATATTTAAGATTTTCCGGAAAATGCATGTGCTAAAAAGTGTGTGGCCAAAAATAATAGATTAATTGATAGAATAAGTCGAACCAGCAACAAGCTTAAATTAAAACCTATTGAAGCGTGAACCTTACGGTTAACCCGGCATTAGTAAATATTATTGGAAACGATGCCGAAGTGGCCGGTATCGTATATCTGCGGTCAAAGAATAGTTTAATGTTTAACCGGTTATTTACCTGATAATCGAAAGATGGATTAATCTGTATGGTTGTATTTCCGGCGGTTGGCAATGCCGGTAAAGATGAATCCAGGCGGAAGGCGCTGGTATTATTAGAGTTTACACCAAATTGCATATTGCAATTGATCACATTTTTCAGGCGGCGCTTCTTGCCATGTATTTTAAATGGTATAGGGGCATTTTTCCATTTATATCCCAAGCTGAGCGTTATGTCTCTGGAGCGCGTTTCATTTAACTGATAATTCAGGAAGCTCATTTGCAGATTTCTTCCGCTCGAATATTCAAACTTTGTGGTTAAACCTACACGCCAGCTCATGTCGAGGCCAATTAATGGAGAAAAACGCTCATTAATGGATATGCCGGGAATATCATAATACGTCACAAAATTGCCCGAGCTTTGATCTATTACGTTGGGTATAAAAATTCCGTTTTGTGAAATACCGCGGTATTCGATAGCGGAGAGAAATGTTCCTACTGAAATAGTTGACGTGTAGCCGTGCGACAAGCTGAAGTTATTGAAATATTTCTTTGCCCATTTAAATTTACTGATACCGTTGTAGGTTATTTTCCAGTTGGGTAAGGGCACGGCACTGAAAATACTCCTGATTTTTACTTTAGACGGATCTCTGCCCGAGTATGCGGCGATGAATGCGGGCACGAGCACATCCTGAGAATACGGTCCATAGCCATACGCATAGCTGGCATTGTTTAATGTGGTGTCGTATGGATTCACAAAAGAGCCCTGCGACTCCGGATTTTGCTGTTGCCAACGCGCAGAGATCTGCTCTCTGTATTGTGCAAACTGATTAAATGTTTTTGAATATCCGCTGTCGAATTTCGCAAAAGCCGTAGGCAGTGAAATAAAGGTCATTGTAAAGTTGCCATTCTGCTGTGGGTTCTGCATTCTAAATACCGGATTGTCAACGGTATTGGTGTTTCGGAAAAATGCATTTGTATTAGTATTCAGCGTGCGGTTTATATTCAGATCCAGAATAAAGTCTTTGGCCGGCTCAAATGTTGCACGGGCGTTAAGTGTTTTGGTGAGGGTTTGAATAAATTGATAGTTCAGATTCGGATTGTTGCTCAGCCACCCTTTGGCCGCCGCATCATAGAGCCAGAGCGAATCCGGCTGATACCCCAAAATGAAATCATATCCGGGGGCGGAGTTGGCCAGGTTCTGTCCCAGAATATTATTTCGGAAAACAAAACCGGGCACTATGGTGGTGTTGGTTTGATTATAGCTAAAATTAATTTTTTTCAAGCTAATCAGCAGGCGCAGTGCGAATACGGCGGGCGAACTTTTTGGCGGTGCAGACTGATTATTTTTTAACTTGTTTTTATCCTCATCTACATTTTTGGAGTCTACAGGCGATTTGCCACCCGGAGCCGGTGATTTACCGGGCATAAAATTGGTGTCATAACGTTTAAGCCATTTCCATTTCCCATATAAACTGCGAATATTTAAATCACCATTAATTGCAATATTTCTTTGGTTGTTTATCGTATTACCTAAAGGGTTGTCTACCTGTCGGATACGGTAAATGCTACCATCTGCATTTAGTGTGGTATCCAGCACCTGCGGTGCGGCCATCCATTCATATCCGGAGCCATATTTCACGTTGAGGCTCGTCCAGTCTAATAACGGAATCTTGCTGAGGGGCGCCGCATAACTGAAGTTGGCGGTTTGTTTATAGTGCGTATTTCGGCCCCATTTTCTAAGATTCGTTCGAATCGAATCCTGCTTCTCTTCGGTATCTATAGCGCCGGCAGGCTCATCTATACGGGCGTTATTAATCGCATTAAAATCTAGGTTTAATCCTTTTGTAATATCATATTTAAACGAGTAACTGCGGTCGGTTGTAAAAAATTTGGCAAAGGTGGGTTCAACAAAATCATCCTCAAATCGTGCTCGAAGCTGTGTTTGCCCATACTGCCTGTCGTATTGAACCTTAACAGCAATGTTCGTCGGCATCAGGTTGAAGTTAAACTCTTTTAAGGGTTTCCAGTATTTGCCCTTTCGTTCGCCCAACAACTTGCTAAAAGGCTCAATAAAGTTAGACTTACCCGGGAAGGCATAATTGGCTTCAGCATGATATCTATCGGTGAGATCACTCTCTATGATCGGCGTGCTTCGGAATGTTTGTGTATAAGCGTAAGTAAAGAACAAGTTCTCTACCGAATAAAAATGAGGTACAGCACCTTTTTTAGGGTTGACACGCCTGAGATTAGTCACGTTGAAACTTCGAATCGAAGTATAGTCCTGTGCTGTTCGCCGGTATGTGGCGCGCTCGTTTTCAGGCAATACATTCAGCACATCTTTAAGTCGCACATCGAGCTGATACGGATCAAACTGAGGACTGCTAAACGATTTGGCAATACCCAAATAAACAGGCACACGAAGACCTATGGCCTTAGGAATAAACTTGCCCATTTCGAAGTTTCCGGAAATATCATACTGATAGAAATCATCCCGGAATCTTTGACTTATTTTTTGCTCTACCGATCCAAAGCCCATTGTGTGCATATTGCCCGAGAAGGTAATGCTTCCGAGGTCGGCCATCTTTATATCTAATCGACCAAGGGCGGCGTACCCGGGCTCCTCGTCAAATCCGGTCAACCGCATTTCATTAAACCACACTTCGGCGCATAATGGATTTCCGGGATCATCGGCATTAGGCCAGGTGCCTTTTTGTGGATTGCGAATTCCCAACATAGCCGTTCGCAGTACACCGATGTCCGGGTTTCCGACTATGGTAACGCGAACCCCATCTTTCTCTATGGCAAAGGGCAAGTTAAGTGGGAAGCCTGCCTGATTACGTTGTTGCTTAAGCGTGGCGAGTTCGCGAAGAAAAATGGTTATGTTATTTTGTTCGGGCCAAACAGCCAAACGATCAGACTCGTCGTCTTTATTGTAGGTGCCCGGCGGTGTTATTTTCAAGGGAATCTCGTATTCATAGTAGTTATTATTAAAATCGGAGCCCAAACGAACAAAAGCGGTTAACTGATTATCTTGAATAGGTTGCTGTCCGATAACACTTTCAGCGTGGGTGAAGATTTCCAGTTTTTCATAATAACGAATATCCAGATTCAGATTTTTAAACGCAGCCCTGGAGTCCCCATCCTGGAGGTCACACACCTTTAACTGAAGCGCTTGTTCATTCTGTAGAAAGTTAGTCACCGTTCCAACCAATTGTTGTCTTTCAATTCCGGGAGGTATTACATAATTCACCGGCTGCTTCGAACTGTTTTCCTCAAACGATACAGATGAAACATTAAAAAATGTGCTCGAGGTGTTGTCATTAGGAAGATATTCGCCGGGGCTTTGCAGTGATAAGTTAAATCGGCGCCATTGATTTCGCAATAACTCTAATCGGCCAAAGCGAAGTGTAATGGGCTCTTCAAATCCGGTTAAGAAAACACGAATAAAGCGAATAGAACGGAAATCCTGTATGCCTCCCGTTCTGCGTATGTAATCAGAAATTGGAATACGAACCTGTAACCACCGCATCGTACCTATTGGGTTGCCATCTGCATCATTTGCCGGCGTCTCAACAATGTTGGTAATAAAATTCTGACCTTGTGTTAACAGGGCCGGATTTAAACTGAACTTGTATTCAAAATAGGATTCTGTTTCATTAAGCGTTAAGTCCCTGTTTAAGTCCTCCGACTCGGGTGTAAAAGTGGATGCAAAGGATAGGGCCTGATTGGATTGTGAAATGGGCGAATTGCCATCGGGATTATTAAAATCCTGATATCGATCGAGGATACCCGATTGGCTGTTATCAAACGACTGGTCGCGATAGTATCTGTAATTGTCATTGGATGGATCCTCATTTATATTATTGTACAAAGCGCCGCTCAGGGTGCTCTGAATGATGTTCAGGTAATCGGTATAACGGGCTCGTTCCTCGCTCTGATTGGCTCCATCGTAGCCGATATCCTGAAACTGTCTGGCGGTTGGATTGTTGTCAAATGCGTTGGCAACCGGCGGTAAACCTTGTTTTAATAAAAAAGACCAAGCCGTCTCGTCCATATTGGATTTGTTACCATCCGGAGGTAAGGCGTTTTCAAAAAACAACCTGGAATCCTTTAGAATGTCCTCTGAGACATTACCTAACTGAACATACATGTCCCCGATTTGGCCTTGTGGCACGCCATCCAGAAATGGGTCTAATATCCAGAATTGAATGAACTCAATATTTGCGTTTTCAAAGTCGTTAAAGTCAATAGATCGCATAATACCGCCCCAATTTTCTGTTGGATTGAGCAAGAAGCCGGTATTCGGATCCAGATTGTTGGTTCTGAAGTTATATGGCCCTCGTTTCCGTGGATCGAACCGCAAATCAAACGTTGTTAAAATTGGAGGCAGACCATTTGGATTGATGTTCGGTCGGCCGGGAAAGATATCTGTTTCAAACATCTGCCTGGTGTAATAACCGTACTGCTCGGTTTTATTGTCCCTGATGCCGGTAGGTGCGCTATTGGTGTAAAAGAATGGATCAATATTGTACCATTGGAGTTTGGCTCGCTTGAATCCATAGGATAAATCATTTACCAATGAGGCCTCAGGTAAAAATTTGGGGAGAGTTGGCGTACTGGCAAATGTCCAGTTAAAAAACGGAAAGCGAAGATCGTAGGTGGTTTGCGTTCCCTCAAAATCATCAATATAAACGATACCTTCATCTCCAATGGCCCTTGAGTGGCCTGGAATGAGTTTAGCTCCTTCGGCCGTGAATGTTATGGTTGATTTGTCTTTTGTGTCGATTAAAGGAATCTTATCAATGAGGCGGGTAAGCCAGGGCGCCTCGGTTTGATAATTTGCGTCTGCTCCAATGATTCGGTTGGCAATAGGGTCGTCGTTGATATTCAGTTTTTGTGTGAACGGTCGCTCACTGAGCCTCATAAATGTACCGCCGAGCTTAAAGCGGTCGTTAACGAAGTAATCAAACCTTGATGCGAATAGTGTTTTTCGAAGGAAGGTAAATGCCGGGTTGTTTTCAAATCGAACATTAATGGGTATGCCGGAATTTAATATACCGGTGTTGATGATTTTTATACGACCCAAATTATAGTCTATGGTATAATCTAAGTTTTCCTGCAAAATGCGCCCACCCGCCGTAACCGAAACAGAGCCTTGCGGGATGTTAAACGCGCCAAGGGAAATGTCGGATGATGAACTTGCTTTATAGGTTCCCTTGAGTGTAAATCGGTTAAACTCGGGAAACTGAAGCGCAACAAATTTTGTGGAGTCATATAAAACTTGATAAACATATTTTTTTGCTTCAGGAGAATTGCCAAAAACTTTAGTCAGGTCGCGACCAAATGGCTCTACAACAGGAAATATCACCTTCCCGTTTTGAGGGTTAATAGTAAGACCCGGAATAAAATCAAAAACCCCGTCCGGCTGGGGGTCATTTTGATTATTCAGGCGATCAAGACCCAGCCAGCGTATTAATGGAAGGGTATTGAGGGGCTCGGCCGGAATAAAGCGTCGTTCACCCCCACCGGGATCAAGGTATACCACATCAAGTCTGAAGTCTTGTGGACTTATTCCAAAGGCGCCCAGTGTGTAAACATTTTTCATCATCAACTGCCAGATAGGAAGTTTAGGTCGTGCCGCTGTGCTTTTCAGCATTTTAAGAAATAACACATTGGCTGTGGCGGGGTCCGGCGGAATATCATTTGCAAACTCCCCCACCTGATAAATCTGTCCGTTATAGGTATACTGATAAGCAACCGCTAAGACTTCATCGGGTTGTAATTGCTGATTCAGCATAACATAACCCAGCTGTGGATGAAAGGTATAATCGGATGGACTGAGTTTTCGGGCATATGTTTTTTCAAAATCACTAACCTGCGTAAACCCAAGTCCCAAAAGCGAGCTAACCGTTGTGTTTAAAGTACGTGCCGCAGAATTGGTTGAAACAATATCATATAGGTTATTGCTGTTAAACTGTGGAAATTGAGAATAGGCATATGGTAAAACATTTCCGGAGTTAGCAACAACAGGGCCTAAGCCTCCGCCATTAAATGGCTTGTTTTCGCCTAAGTCCATAAAGGCAACCACATCGCGAACGTCAGCAACGGCTCCGGTTCGGTTGGTAACCCATACTTCCAGCTTTGTAATTTGAACCGGACTGGTGATTACCGGTATGGTAGACATTGCAGTATTGTACCGCTCAAGAAAATACTGCGATAAAAAGAAGTTTCTGTTTTCATCGTACTGGTCTGCAAACACCTTAAACGTTTGTGTTTGTTGCCCGCCCTGGATGGTTAAGTTTTGTGATTGTGATCGTTGTTCAGAGATAACACTGGTAACCGTTAGTCGCCCAAATTGTAATTGTGTTTTAATCCCAAATAAACTCTGGCTACCGGTAATCAGCGAACCTTTCAAAGGAAGACTCACATTACCGGCTTCAATTTTCTTTATAATTTCATCCTTACTGCCCGTATACTCTAATTTTACCTGCCGCTCAAAGTCGAACTGTGCCTGTGTATTAAAGTTCGTTGTCAGCTTTAATTTTTCGCCAATCTTTCCAACAACATTTAACATGATATTCATGTCGAAATTGAATCCGCCCTGTCTTCGCTGCTGAACAGTTAGGGCGGGATTTTGTATGTTGGTATAGTTACCGCCAAAAGTCAACTCAATATTTCCCTGAGGCTTGATATCCACGTTAGTGCCCCCGAAAAGCCGGTCAACCAACAGATTATTTACATTAACCGGAGGCATAGAACCTCGCCGGCTAAGCAGATTGTTTGATGTACTTTTTTGATGCAAATAGTCCTGATCCTGTTTATGAAATTCATATTTAAGGAAATCTTCAAAGGAAACATATGCCGGATCGCGGAAAAATTGATTGCCAATTTTTCTGTACAATACATATTGATTATTCTCTAAGTCGTAAGCAACACTATCCTTGATATTGGATGGGTCATCAAGGTTGATACCATCCGAAGTGCCCCCAAACGAAGAATTATTATCGGATATCGGATACTTTAATTTAGGCGTGTCTGATGGATTTTCAAGTATAGTAGGTCGGGGGTTTATACTATGCGGTTCAGGAATAATTCCTGTTTTACCAATAGCAGAAATAAAGGAAAGCCCCACCACAAGGGAGGTTAATATAAAAGCAATATGAATGGGTGATTTGTTCACTCAGTAGAATTACGGGTGTTGGGTTGTTAGTATTAGTTGGGTTGTTGTAAACTTACAATGCGGGTGCTCAAAGTATTTTATTGGGTGAAAAATAAATGTTCTTATCGGTCAGAGATTACGCAAAGACTGCTTTATTAACGCCTCTACTGTTAATTCTCCCCCGGTTTGTTTCAGGGCTTTTTGCAGTGCGGCGCCGGCCGTTGTTTTGTTGAATCCCAACAAGATAAGCGCGTTTAACGCTTCGTTTTCTATATTATTGTGTGTGATAGTATCTGATTTTGACGAAATTATTGTCTTGGCCATTTTATCCTTTAATTCGAGAATAATTCGTTGAGCCGTTTTAGGCCCTATGCCTTTTATGCGCTCAAATCGCCCAACATTGTCCGAAAGAATGGCCTGTTGAACTTCTTCCGGCTTTAAATCGGATAGAATAAGCCTCACCGTATTTGCTCCAACACCCGTTATGCTTAATAAATGTATAAACATATCCCTCTCGGCCTCTTCATAAAAACCAAACAAATAAACCATTAATGGACTTTGATTACCTCCCGTAATATGGAGATATGTGTGTAGTTGACATTCACGCAACTGCTGCACGGCCGAATAGGTGTTCAAAGAAATCTGCAGGCTATAGCCAATGCCGTTTACCTCCAATATGATTTGAGTTGCGGAACACGCCGCTACGTTACCCTTAAGGTATGAAATCATGAACGTCCGTTTTTTGATTGCGCATCCACTACGGCGATGGTTACCATATTCACAATTTCGCGGATCGACGACCCCAGCTGTAAAATATGTACCGGCTTGTTTAGGCCAAGAAGTACCGGACCTATTGCTTCGGCGGTGCCGAGTTCCTGAAGTAATTTATACGTGATATTACCCGCTGCCAGATTAGGAAATATAAGCGTGTTTACACCCCCTCCCATTAAAGTACAAAATGGAAAATTATCGCGCATTAATTCCTGATTCATGGCAATATTGGCCTGTAATTCACCATCTACCATCATTCCGGGGTAATCTCTCTTTAGAATAGCTACTGCCCTGGCAACTTTTTCGGGTTCTTCGCCGTGTGCTGAACCAAAATTGGAATAAGAAAGCATGGCGATGCGCGGTTGAATATTGAACTGCTGTACCGCTTTTGCCGTCATCACGGTGATGTCAACCAGCGTTTGGGTGTCTGGGTTTTCATTTACCGTGCAATCCGCAAAAAACAAGGGTCCGCGTTTAGTAAGCATGATATACATGCCGGCAACTTTACTGACGCCGGGCATTTTTCCTATGGTCTGTAATGCCGGCCGAATGGTGGAGGGATAATTTTTTGTTAAGCCCGATATTAAAGCATCTGCTTCTCCGTCTAACACCATCATTGCGCCATAATAATTTCGCTCATTCATGAGTTTTTTTGCCTCATAAATCGTAATTCCCTTTCGCTGACGTTTTTCGTACAGTTGTTGAGCAAATAAATTTCGCTTATCGGATTGAGCCGCATCGCGAGGGTCAAGGATTGGAACATCCTCAAGATCAATGGCATTCTCATCGATGAGTTTTTTTATCTTCTCCACATCTCCTAGCAATATTGGTTTGGCTATGCCTTCATCTTTTACAATCTGAGCGGCTTTGAGGATTTTGTAATTGTCTGCCTCGGCAAAAACAACACGTTTTGGATTGTGCTTGGCTTTATTTACGATTACACGGGTAAAGTTTTCATCTAATCCAAGGCGACTACGAAGTTCATTGTCGTATGCTTCCCAATCAGTTATGATTTTCCTTGCCACGCCCGACTCAATAGCGGCCTTGGCTACAGCAGGTGAAACCGCAGTTATCAGACGCTGATCAATAAGTTTTGGAATGATATAATCTTTACCGAATGAAATGTTTTTTTGATTATATGCCATATTAACCATTTCCGGAACGGGCTTTTTTGCCAATTCGGCAAGAGCATAAACGGCGGCGAGCTTCATGGCCTCATTTATTTCGCGTGCTCTTACATCAAGAGCGCCTCTGAATATAAATGGAAAACCAAGCGCATTATTTACCTGATTAGGATAATCGCTTCGTCCGGTTGCAACTATGACATCTTCGCGTGAGGCTACAGCTAATTCGTAGGATATTTCAGGGTCTGGATTCGCTAACGCAAAGACAATCGGGTTTGTTGCCATAGAGCGCACCATATCTTGAGTAACCACATTTCCCTTGCTTAACCCTAAGAATACATCTGCGTCTGTCATGGCGTCTTCAAGCGTATTGATGTTTCGGGAGGTGGCAAATTGGGCTTTTGTTTCGTCAAGATCAGGTCGGTCTTTACGTATTACACCATTGCGATCAAGCATTACAATGTGCTCCCTCTTAACGCCGAGGGCTAAATACAGTTTAGCGCAAGAAATTGCCGATGCGCCGGCGCCATTGACTACGAGTTTAATCCGGTCTATTTTCTTCTCAACCAGTTCCAGTGCATTTATCAATGCCGCACCGGAGATAATGGCTGTGCCGTGCTGATCATCATGCATAACAGGAATTGACATTTCCTTCTTCAGTCGTGTTTCAATTTCAAAGCAATCGGGGGCTTTAATATCTTCCAGATTAATACCGCCAAAAGTTGGCTCAAGTGCCTTTACCGCATTTACAAATCCGTCTATATCTTTTGTATTCAACTCGATATCGAAAACGTCAATATCTGCAAATATTTTAAACAGAATTCCCTTGCCTTCCATAACCGGTTTTGATGCCTCCGGCCCGATGTCGCCAAGACCTAATACTGCGGTGCCATTTGAAATCACGGCTACCAGATTGCCTTTAGCGGTGTACTTATAAACAGCCTCGGGGTTGTCTGCTATCTCCCTGCAGGGTTCAGCTACGCCTGGAGAGTAAGCTAGTGCTAAATCGCGCTGTGTTTTGGTGTCTTTGGTTGAGATGACTTCTATCTTTCCCGGGCGTCCTTTGGCGTGATAATCAAGTGCGTCTTGTTTGCTGGTTTTAGCTGCCATAAATTAAATTAACGTGCGCTAAAATAGCAGTAAATCAGTAACAAGCCTCCCGTTCAAGCGATCCTCTAGTGATATATTTTATTGTTTAATCAATTTATAACTACTGGTTTCTTGCTCTTTTCTCATCATTAACATATATACTCCCGGAGCTAAATGGCTGATATTAAAATTAAAGACGCCCTCTGATTCAACCCATTGAAATTGCTGCCATACACGTTGTCCGTAAATATTATATAACTCCAATTGCAACATCCCGGCTTCATCATAACTTACATTAATATTCAAAATTCCGGATGTTGGGTTTGGATAAATATTGGCTGTTTCATATTCATCGTTGAGCTCGTTACTGGTTTTAAGCGAGGATGTTGTTGAGAATGTTTGAATTGCCGAGTAATTAGAGTTAGTCGATGTTGAGCAATTTGACCTTAGCCGGTATTGATACGTTGTATTCGACTGTAGGCCGGTTATTGAAATAGTGGCTCCGGAAATTGAACTTATATTAGTCCATGATATTAAGCCAGATGCCCTATATTGCAATCTGTATGTAATCGCACAAGGTTGAGCGCTCCAGGTTATTTGAGCAGAGGTTCCCGTGATATTCTGAACGGTTATTCCCGTGGGCACTCCGCAGGTTGATGTGAGCTTTACCGAAACTGTTCTACTGCCCGTGCACCCTCCCGATCCGGTGCCCACTACCGTGTATGTTGTACTGGCTGTTGGTGCGGCATTCACGGTGGTGCCCGTTGATATATTAAGTCCCGTTGTTGGACTCCAC
>Ga0068877_10000232_pt1 | contig 47823 bp, 39 predicted proteins | sample NOAtaG_FD_66437 | JGI IMG/M metagenome (GOLD analysis project Ga0068877, IMG submission 66437) | Freshwater lake microbial communities from Lake Erie, under a cyanobacterial bloom - NOAA_Erie_Diel6S_1000h metaG | ecosystem: Environmental > Aquatic > Freshwater > Lake | place: USA: Ohio, Lake...
CTCCCGCAATGGCCGATAGCGCCTGCCCAAGCGTTGCTTGCACGGTCGGCCGGTCGGGCTGGACCTGCCAGCCGAAAAAGCCCGCTCCGTCGTACTCAACGCCCAGCGCAACGCGCATCCGTTCGCCCCAAAATGAAACGGGCGGCCGCAGCGGCCGCCCGTCACGCCACTGATTGGAAGATCAGCCTATCGCCGAAAGCAGATTTTTCGCCTCGGATTTCTGGGCGTCACTTCCTTCCTTGAGGACTTCCTGCAGCAGTTCCTTCGCGCCCTCCTTGTCGCCCATGTCCTGATATGCCTTGGCAAGGTCGAGCTTGGTCGCCGCGTCATCGGCAGACGCTTCGGCCGTTGGCGTCGCATCCCCCTGAGCGGGCAGATCGAGACTGATTCCGGACAAGTCGAAATCCACGGCGTTTTCAGCGGACGGAGCCGCGGTCGACGCTGTTTCGCCGGCCGGCGCTTCCGCACCCAGATCAAAGTCGAAATCGATGGTGGGCGAAGGCATTTCCGGCGGACGCAAATCAGCCAAAGGCTGGGTTTCGTCCGGAGACAGGTCGACTGCGGTGTCGGCCAGCCCTTCGCCGGGGCCCCGGATGAGCGTACCGCCAGGCGAAAAATCGGCCGCCGGCGCCGGCGTGGCGGGCGGGGTGGCCGCAACCGCGATTTCACCAGTGGAGCCCCCGATATCGAAATCAAGGCTGGCAGCGAGATCGCCCGCCCCCCCGGGAGAGGGCTCGTCGAGCACGAAGTCAGGCGTCCCCGAAGGCGTCCCAGCAGGGGTAGCGCCACCGAGGTCGAAATCCACATCCATCGACGCCGGCGCCTCTTGGACGGGTGCCAGCGACAGCGTCTTGCCCAGCGCTTCGTCGGCGGCTGGCGCCTGCGTGCCAGGAAAGGCCGCCATCTGCATGGTCGATTCCATGCTCGCATCGGGTGTCTGCGCTGCGGCAGCGGCGGCTGCGAGCGCGCCGGCACCCAGCGCCACCGTCGAGGTCACCGAATCGGAAGCGGTTCCGAACAGCGGATTTCCGGGCAGCAGCGCGCGGCCGAGTTCGGCGGCGCGCGCCCAATGGTCGCCCTGGCCACCGGTCGCCGTGTGCAGCTCATTGGCGTGGTGTTCGAACGACGCCGTATCAGAGCGCTGACTGTAGATCTCCATGAGCTTGACGCGCACCGCATGGCGCGAAGCGTCCTTGGCCAGGGCTTCCTTGAGGATTTCCTCCGCCTGCGCGTCCCGGCCGTAAGCCATGTAGACATCGGCTTCGGCGACCGGGTCGACTTCGTCGGCGTCGATGGAACCTGTCGACACCTGGCTGAAATCGCTCTGGAAGGAACTGTTGCCCGTATCGACGTTCTGCCCGCCGGTATTACCGAAAACGGAATTGGCCTTGAGGTCGCCACCGGTGATGATGCTGTTCTCGAACTTTTCGACCTTGCGCTTGCGGCGCACGGCATACGCCGCGTATCCGCCAAGGAGCGCAAGTATGGCGCCTCCGCCGGCCAGATAGAGCGGGTTGTCGATGAACTCATCCATCAGGCTGGGTTCCGGCGGCGGCGGCGGCGGAGCGGCCGCTTTCTTGGGCGCGGGCTTGGGTTCCTCGGCAGCCTTGGGCGGTTCGGCTGCCTTGGGCGGTTCCTCGGCCTTGGGCGCTTCAGCCGGTTTGGCCGGCTCCGGCGCCTTGCCGGGCTCCGCGGCCTTCACCGGGTCAGCAGCCTTGGCAGGTTCGGGAGCCTTGGGTGGTTCGGCCTTAGGGGGTTCGGCCTTAGGGGGTTCAGCCTTGGCCGGTGCAGTGGGCGCCGCTGGCGGCGCGGCTGCCTTGGGAGGCTCGGCCTTGGGGGCCTCAGCTTTGGCCGGGACCGCGGGCGCGGGGGCCGCGGCTGCCTTGGGAGGCTCAGCCTTCTTCGCATCGGCAGGGGGAGGAGCAGGGGCCGCCGCAGGGGCTTTGGCGTCCGCTTTCTTTTGCAGTTCCGCCATCTGCTGGTTCTTGACTTCGGCCAGCTTTTGCAGATCCTTGACGTTCTTCTGCAGTTCGGCCTCGCGCGCCTTGGCATCGCGAAGGGCGCGTTCAGCCGCGACCTTGTCTTCTTCGGCTGCCTTGGGCACCGCCTTGCCGCCGTCCTTGGCGGCCTGTGGATCGGCCTTGGACAGGCGCAACTGGTCCTTGGCATCCCCCTTTTGCGCCTTGTCGTCGACTTTCGCGGTGATGCGACCCTTGGCTTCCTGGCGCGGCGCCTCGGCCTTGGTCGCAGGCGCGGACTGCACAACGCCGGCCAGTTTCTCCTGGTAGGCGCGCCAGTCAGCCGACTGGGCGGAAACGATACGTTGCGCGTCGGGTGCGTCGACGGCCGCCGCCGCATCCTTGTCCGGCAGGTTAAGGATGGCGCCGGTCTTGAGGCGGTTCATGTTGCCGCCGATGAATGCATCCGGATTTCCGCGCTGGATGGCCACGAGCATTTGCTCCAGGCTGACACCATCCCGCTTGGCTTCCCGGGCGATCTTTCCAAGTGTATCGCCGCGCTTGACTTCATAGCTGCCGGCCAACTGACCCGGCGCGGGCGCGGCCGGCTTGGCGGCCGGTTTCTCCGCTGGTGCGACAGGCCTGGCGGCTGGCTTTTCGGCTGGCGGCGGCTTGACAGCCACCGGCGCGCGGGCTGGCGGCGCGGCGGACGCCGGCGCGGGCGCATTTTCAGCAGCGCGCGGAGGTTCGGGCTGCGCCACGGGCTTGGGCTCGCTGGCGACAGCCGGCGGCACGCTGGGCCGCATTTCCACCGGGTCAAGGAGGAAAGTGTATTCGCGCACCAGCCGGCCAGTGGCCCAACTCAGTTCGACGAGCATGTCCACGAAAGGCTCGTTGATCGGCTGGGTCGACTGGAGGCTGATAAAGAACTGGCCGGTTGGCCGCCGCGCCACGGTGAAGCTCACACCCAGCAACGCCGCGTTGTATTCGATGCCCGCCTGGCGGAAAGCCTCGGGGGATGCCAGGCGCGCGGCCAGGCTGGTAGCTTCTTCTCGGGTCACCGCGGTGAGGTCTATCTCCGCCCGCAGAGGTTGGCCCAGAGCAGAGGTCACAGTCAGCTTGCCCAGGCCGGCAGCATCGGCAGACGGGGTCAGGACGGCGCCCGAGAGCGCCAAGGCGGCCGCAGCAACGATTTTCTTGAGTTTGTGTTGTCTCACAGTCTGTAACCCCCGGCTCCCTCGAGACTCATCGGGCTGCCCTAAGCGAAGACTTACGCATCCCTGGGCGCGCGTCATCGCAGCCAACCGGTGCAAGTGCGCGCAAATAACAGGGGCAAAAAGCCTAAGATAACGGTTTTCCCCAGATAATGAAGGTAACATCAAAAGGTTAGCGGTGCAAGCTAACCCTTGACTTGAAGTGTGACTTGCGGCGCATAGCGCCCAAGATGTTGGGCAGATACAACGGCAGGGTTCGCCGAAACGTGAGGCTCAGGCGTCCAGCAGGATGCGCAGCATGCGCCGCAGCGGCTCAGCGGCCCCCCAGAGCAACTGATCACCTACGGTAAACGCGGACAGGTACTGCGGACCCATGGACATCTTGCGCAGGCGCCCGACCGGCGTTTCCAGTTTCCCGGTGACGGCCGCCGGAGACAGGTCGCGCATGGTGTCCTCGCGCCGGTTTGGAACCACTTTCGCCCAGGGGTTGGCGGCAGCCAGCATGCCTTCGATCTCGTCCATCGGCACGTCACGCTTGAGCTTGACCGTGAGCGCCTGCGAATGACAGCGCATCGCGCCGATGCGCACGCACAAGCCGTCGATGGGAATCGGATTGGCCTCTCGCCCCAGAATCTTGTTGCCCTCGGCGCCGCCCTTCCACTCCTCGCGGCTCATGCCGTTGCCGAGATCCTTGTCGATCCAGGCGATCAGGCTGCCGGCCAACGGTACGCCGAAATTGTCCACCGGGAAGGCCGCATCGCGCAGGGTGGCGGCCACCCCGCGGTCAATGTCCAGTATTGCCGACGCCGGGTCATCGAGCATGGGCCCGACCGCCGCATGGGCGCGGCCCATCTGGGACAGCAATTCGCGCATGTTGGCCGCGCCGGCACCCGAAGCCGCCTGGTAGGTCATGGCCGACAGCCACTCGACCAGTTCGGCCTTGAACAGGCCGTCGAGCGCCATCAGCATGAGGCTGACGGTGCAATTCCCGCCGATGTAGCTGCGCAGGCCCCGGGCCAGCGCCGCCTTGATCACCGGCATGTTCACGGGATCCAGGATGATGATCGCGTCATCCTTCATGCGCAACGCCGAGGCGGCATCGATCCAGAACCCGTTCCAGCCGGCCGAACGCAGCTTCGGGTACATCTCGTTGGTCCAGTCCCCCCCCTGGCAGGTGATGATGACGTCCATGCGCCTGAGCGCATCGACGCTGGCGGCATCCTGAAGCACATCGGTCGGCCTGCCGCCGACCTTGGGACCCACGCCGCCGGCGGCGGATGTGGAAAAGAACACCGGGTCGATCAGGGCGAAGTCGCCCTCGTCTTCCATGCGCTGCATCAGCACGGAGCCCACCATGCCGCGCCACCCCACCATGCCTACTTTTTTCATCGCCTGCCTCGCCAGTCGGTTGTCATCTTCCCGGGTTTGCGGCCGCCAGCGGCCCGTGCCCTGACAACCGGACCGCGCTTCCTAGAGAGCCTTGAGAACCGCGTCGCCCATTTCAACGGTGCCGACCTTGGTCGTGCCGGCTTCGTAGATATCCGCGGTGCGCAGTCCCTGCGCAAGCACCTTGCGCACGGCCGACTCGATGCGCCCGGCGGCCTCGTCTTTGTCGAACGAATAGCGCAGCATCATCGCCGCCGACAAGATAGTCGCCAGCGGATTGGCCAGATTCTTGCCCGCGATATCCGGGGCGGAGCCATGGATCGGTTCGTACAGGCCCTTGCTGGACTCGTTGAGCGACGCCGAGGGCTGCATGCCGATCGACCCGGTCAGCATCGAGGCCTCGTCGGACAGGATGTCGCCGAACATGTTGCCGGTCACCATCACGTCGAACTGCTTGGGATTGCGGATCAACTGCATGGCCGCATTGTCGACATACATGCTGGAGAAGGCGACATCCGGATATTCCCTGGCCACATCGGCGGCCACGTCTTTCCACAACTGCATGGTCTCCAGGACGTTGGCCTTGTCGACCGAACAGAGCTTCTTGCCGCGCTTGCGCGCCGCAGCGAAACCGACATGCATGATGCGCCGGATCTCGCCCTCGGCATAGCGCATGGTGTCGAAGCCTTCGCGCTGTCCCTTGAACGGACCGTCTTCGGCGATGCGAACGCCGCGCGGCTGGCCGAAATAGACGTCGCCGGTGAGTTCGCGCAGGATCAGGAGGTCCAGCCCGGATACCACCTCGGCCTTGAGGGTCGAGGCATTGACCAGTTCAGGATAGACAATCGACGGGCGCAGGTTGGCAAACAGGCCGAGGTGCTTGCGCAGGCCCAGGACCGCCTGCTCGGGCCGCTTGGAGCGCGGCAGCGTGTCGTATTGCCAGCCGCCGACCGCACCGAACAAGATGGCATCGGCAGCCTTCGCGAGATTCAGGGTCGATTCGGGCAACGGGTCGCCCAAACGGTCGTACGCGGCGCCGCCCACGGGCGCTTCCTCGAGTTCCATCGGCAAGGCCAGCGCCTTGAGCACTCGCACCGCCTGGGCGGTGATTTCGGTTCCGATGCCATCTCCTGGCAGGACTGCGATCTTCATCAGGCTATCCGGGTATTGAAGTAGTAGGGGTGGCGGGCCCGGCGCTCGGCTTCGAAGGCGCGGATCTTGTCGGACTGGCGCAGCGTGAGGCCGATGTCGTCGAAGCCGTTCAACAGGCAGTACTTGCGGTGCGGGGTGATATCGAAATCCATCGCCTCGCCGCCGGCGGACCGCACGGTCTGCGACTCGAGGTCGATAGTGAGTTCGTAGCCGACAAAACCCTTGATCTCGTCGATCAGGCGCCGGACGGCGCTATCGGGCAGGACCACAGGCAGCAGGCCGTTCTTGTAGCAATTGTTGAAGAAGATGTCGGCGAAAGACGGCGCGATCACCGCGCGGAAACCGTATTGCTGCAACGCCCAGGGCGCATGCTCGCGCGACGAGCCGCAGCCGAAGTTCTTGCCGGCCACCAGTATGGAGGCGCCGCGGTAGCGCGGCTGGTTGAGGACGAAATCGGGATTGAGCGGCCGTTTCGCATTGTCCATGCCGGGCTCGCCGACGTCCTTGTAGCGCCATGCATCGAACAGGTTTTCACCGAAACCCGTGCGGTGGATCGACTTGAGGAACTGCTTGGGGATGATGGCGTCGGTGTCGACGTTCTCCCGGTCCATCGGGGCCGCAAGGCCCTTGTGCAACGTGAATTTGTCCATGCGAATGCTCCATGTCCGGCCGCGCCATCCGGCACGGCGACGGGCAGCGGTCAGGTCAGCTTGCGAACGTCGGCGAAATGCCCCTCGATGGCTGCGGCGGCGGCCATCGCCGGACTCACCAGGTGGGTGCGCCCGCCAGCGCCCTGCCGCCCTTCGAAATTGCGGTTCGAGGTCGACGCGCAGCGCTCGCCCGGCTCCAGGCGGTCTGCATTCATGGCCAGGCACATCGAGCAGCCCGGCTCGCGCCACTGGAAACCGGCGTCGGTGAAAACCTTGTCGAGGCCCTCGGCTTCGGCCTGCGCCTTGACCAGGCCCGAGCCGGGCACCACGAGCGCGGCCTTGACGTTGGCGGCGACGCGCCGCCCGAGGCGCCTGACCACCCACGCCGCCTGGCGCATGTCTTCGATGCGCGAGTTGGTGCAGGAGCCTATGAACACCTTGTCGACGCGGATGTCGGTGATGGCCATATTGGGCTCGAGTCCCATGTATTTGAGCGCGTTCTCGATGCCGGCGCGGCGGCCGGCGTCCTTTTCGCGGTCGGGGTCGGGCACGCGGCCGTCGATGGTGGTGACCATCTCGGGAGAGGTGCCCCAGGTCACATGCGGAAGAATCTCCTCGCCGCGCATGTCGACAACCACATCGAATCTGGCATCATCATCCGAGCGCAGGGTCTTCCAGTAGGCGACGGCGAGATCCCACTCGGCTCCCTTGGGCGCAAACGGCCGGCCCCTGAGGTAGGCCGCAGTCGCCTCGTCGAAAGCGACCATGCCGGCGCGTGCGCCGGCTTCGATGGCCATGTTGCAGAGGGTCATGCGGCCCTCCATGGACAGGCCGCGCACCGCGCTGCCGGCGAACTCGATCGCGCATCCGGTGCCGCCGGCGGTGCCTATCCTGCCGATGATGGCGAGCGCCATGTCCTTGGCCGTCACACCCGCGGGCAACACCCCTTCGACGCGCACCAGCATGGACTTCATCTTCTTGGCCACCAGGCACTGGGTGGCCATGACATGCTCGACCTCGGAGGTCCCGATGCCGTGCGCCAGGCAGGCGAACGCACCATGGGTCGACGTGTGCGAATCGCCGCACACGACGGTCATCCCCGGCAGGGTCGCGCCCTGTTCGGGCCCGATCACGTGGACGATGCCCTGCCGTTTGTCGAGGAACGGAAAATAGGCCAGCGCGCCATGCGCCTTGATGTTGCGGTCCAGGGTGACGATCTGCTCCCGGGCGACCTCGTCGGCGATGCCTTCGATGCCCAGGTGCCAGTCCGTGGTCGGGGTGTTGTGATCCGCCGTGCTGACGATCGAATCCGTCCGCCAGACCTTGCGGCCGGCGACACGCAGGCCTTCGAATGCCTGCGGGCTGGTTACCTCATGCACCAGGTGCCGGTCGATGTACAGCAGCGCCGTACCATCTTCCTCGGAGTGGACGACATGCGCGTCCCATAACTTGTCGTAGAGCGTCTGCGGCATGGGTTGGGCGGCGCCATGGAATTCAAAGGCGACGACTTGAGGGCTTCAGCGAAGACTCTCGATTATGCCATAACAGCCACGGCGACCGATGCCGCCGGCCGCTCGCGCGGACCCTTTCGGATGCGCGGCATGACGACGGAATCAGCCCCCGGCTGGCAACAAGGCCGCCATGCGATAGTGCCGTGCGGCGTCGCCGGCCCTTCCGGTGCCTTCAAATACCCGCGCCAGTTCAACATGCGCCCGCGCGTCCTGGCGCACCTCGATGGATTGCTCCAGATACGCCTGCGCCTTGCCCCACAGACCGGCGATGGCACACAGGCGGCCGAGCACCAGCAGCAGCGAGGGCTCCCTGGCATGGCGCTGCCGCCACGATTCGCAGCGCTCCAGGAAAGGACCGATTTCCGCCCCCGGCACCGCGCCCGCGCAATCCGCGTACAGCCCGGCGAGACCCTCGTCCCAATGCTCGTCGAGCACCGATTCGATGACCACGCGCGCCTCATCGACCAGCCCGGCGGACACCAGCCCGCGCGCGACGGTACGGGCGACCGGCGCCATGTGAAGCTCCTCGCGCGGCACCCGGCGCAGCCGCTCGCGCAGCAGCGGCGGGTCCGCCGCCGCGAACAGACCGGCATAGGCGAGTTCGCGGGAGCGCTCGGTGACGGCAGGATGGATGGCGCGATGTTCCTCGAGCTGGCGGGCGGTCTTCAGCGCGTCCTCCCACGCGCCTGCGCGGGTCATGGATTTCAGCGCCAGGCGCTGCGCGGCGATATGGCGGGCGCCGGATCTGTTGAGTTCCCCTAGAACCGCGAGGGCCTCGGTATCGCGATGTTCATCGGCCAGCAACTCCGCCCGTGTCATCAGGGCCGCGTGCAGCAACGGGCGCGCACTTTCGTCCTGCGCCCTGGCGATGGCATGGTCGAGCCACTGGTCGCGCATGGCGCCCTGGTTGAGCAGGTGCGCCGCGCGCGCACCGATCAACGCCGCCAGCGCGCGGTCCTCTCCGGCATTGAACGCTTCGCGGGCCGCGCGCTCGGCGCGCGCATAGCGGCCCTCATAGAGCCCGACTATCGCATCGAAGAGCGCGTGCCGCGCGTGCGCCTGCTTGCGCTTGGCGCGCAGCTCGCGCACGATGTCGGGCAGGCGCAGCGTGTAGGCGGCCGCCCGGACGAAAAAATACAGCACCACGAACGCCGCCACCTGCAGGATCGCAAACAGCGTGAGCGAAAGCTCGATGCGCTTGGGCGCGATAAATAGAAGCACGTAGCCATCGTTGTAGCGCGCCACCAGCGACAGCCCCACCGCCGAGGCGAACAGGGCCAGGATCCAGAACAGGCCGCGCATGCCTAGCGGGCCGGCGGCCGCGCCGGCGCCTTGTAGTTGCGCACCGCGTTGAGGCTTTCGGCGAGGGTCGGCAATTCGATGCTCACCGCACCGGCGATGAGGGAGTTCAGCGTGCTCTGGGCGCCCGCGCCGGCGCGGGAACGCACATCGAAATAGCGCACCAGCCACTGGTTGGCCGCCGCAAGATCCTGCCGGAAGACGGCCTCGTTGCGCTGCAACAATGCAATCCGCGCGTTGAGCAGGCGCAGCTTGAGATTCTCGCGCAGGAAGAAAGCCTGGGTCGGGGTCAGCAACACCGGGTCCGCGTTCTCGATGTCGCGGATGCGCACCAGTTGGCGGAACTGCTCCCAGGCATCATCCCGCAGGCGTGCCCATAAGGAAGCCTCCGGCCCGGGCTTTAGTTCCTGGCCGGCGGCGGCCCGGTCGCGCCCCGCCGCGCCGCCGCGATGGCTCGGAGGCTGCAGTTTTTCGTCGAACACCAGCGGAATGGAGTCCGCGGCGGCGATCACCGAATCAAGCCGGATGGCGATGCCGGTGGTATCGACCTGTGGCAGGGCCTTGAGCCGCTCCATGTCACGCTGCAAAACCCTGCGCACCGCGATGAACTGGGCGCGGTCGGCGCGTCCGAGGCGCGCATCGGCGTTCTGTAGGGCGATCAGGGCGCCGCGTACGTTGCCTGCAAGCTGCAATTGCTGCGCGGCCAGCGTCAGGGTCTGCTCGATCTCGGACAAGGCCCACTCGTCGCGATTGCGCGAGAGATCCTGGTACATGCTCTCCAGGGCGATCTGCTGGCTTTGCGACTCGGCGATACGCGCCTCGAGAGCCATCATCCGCGCCAACGCCTCGCGCATGCGGTCCTGTGCCTCGCGCGCGGCGCTTTCGGTGCGCCTGGAAATCTCCTGCTCCGCCCGGAGACGCTCCGCCAGTTCCTGCCGGAGGGAGGCGACCTGCGAGCGCGAATCCCACCACCCCACCACAAACAGCAGGCCCAGCAGGGCAATGGCGGTGCGCGCGGGCGTCCACCACTGCCGCCATCTGGCGGGGAGGCTTGCCGACGCCGTCCGCGTAGCGACCGCGGGGCCGGCCTGCGGCGCGCCAGGCGCCTCATGCGTGCCGCCGGCGCCCTCACTCATCCGCGCCCCCGGCGAAGAACCTGACGAGCCCGCGCATCACGCCGGCATCGCCGCCCGCGGTGACATGCACCGCTGCAAATCCGAGTGCCGCCATGGTGCGGGCGATACGTTCATGCGGTACGAACATGGGCACTTCGGCCAGCCATGCCCTGCCCGGGCCGCCGAGCATCGCCGCCAGCGCCCGTGCGCCCTCGGAACTGGTGACGATGGCTGCATCCGGAACCGGACCCTCGATCAGGGTTGCGAGTTGGGCGTCATCCAGGCGCGCCCACACCCGGCGATAGCATGCGAGCATATCCACCGACGCCCCGTTTTCGCCCAGCCAGCGCCCCAGTTCTTCGCGGCCCGCACCGGCGCTGCCGGGACTGTCGTCGTCCATCCCGCGCAGGATGAGCGCTCGGCGCGGCCGGCATGCGCGCGCCGACAATTCCGCGATCAGGCCCGCGCTGTCGAACCGGTTCGCAGGCGTGACCACCGCGCCCGCGCCGGCCTCGCCCAGTGCCGCCGCCGTTGCCGGTCCGGGCGCGGCCGCCAGGCTGATCCCGCCCAGCCCCGGCAAACCCAGCACGGCACAACGTACGACGGCCTCGCGGACCGCGTTCACGCTCACAAAGACCACCAGGTCATAGCCCGGCAAGTCGGCCAGTGCCGCATCGAGCGGCGCGCTGTCGGGGACCGGGCCGATGGCAAGCGAGGGCAGCATCTGCGCCTTGCCGCCAGCCGCCTCGATGGCGCTCACCAGCGCGGCCGACTGCTCGCGCGGCCGGGTCACCAGAAGCAACCGCCCCTCGAGGCAGCCCGCCAGGCCGCGGGGCTTCGTGCCTGCCATGGCACGCACGGGCAGGCTCGGGTCCGCAGGCGCGATGCCCGCGGATTTCATACCGCCTGTTTGAGCGCGGCAAGAATCCGGTCGGCGCCGCGCGCGAGCAATTCCGTGCTGGCGGAAGCGGCCATCGCATCCGCATCCTCGAGGGCACCGACCGCCTCTGTCTCGACCAGGGCGGCGCCGTCGGGCGACGCCACCCGGGCGCGCAGGCGCAATCGGCCGGCTTCCATGGCAGCGTAGGCCGCGAGCGGTACGGTACAGCTGCCGCCCAGGGCGCGGCTGATGGAACGCTCGGCGCGCACGCAGATCGCGGTTTCCGCGTGGTCCAGCGGCTTGAGCCATTCGATCATGTCGGTGCGATGCGCCATCACCTCGATCGCGAGCGCGCCCTGCCCTGCCGCCGGCAGCGAATCCGACGGCGGTAAAACAGCCCGGATGCGCTCGGCCATGCCAAGGCGCTTGAGCCCGGCAGCGGCCAGGACGATGGCGGCATAGTCGCCCGCGTCGAGCTTGCGCAGCCTCGTATCAAGATTGCCGCGCAGGGGCTGTACCGCCAGATGCGGATAGCGACGCCGGATCTGCGCTTCGCGCCGCAGGCTCGAGGTTCCCACCACGGCGCCGGGAGGAAGGCTGGCGAGGTCGGCGAACTCGTTCGATATGAAAGCGTCGCGCGGGTCTTCGCGCACCAGGGTGGCGGCCAGCGTGAACTCCGCAGCCAGGTCGACCGGCACATCCTTCATCGAATGCACCGCCAGGTCGGCGCGCCCTTCTATGAGCGCGGCCTCGAGTTCCTTGATGAACAGGCCCTTGCCGCCCACCTTGGAAAGCGCCCGGTCCAATATCTGGTCGCCGCGCGTGGTCATGCCAAGGATGGAAACATCGCACCGCGGATATAATTGTTGCAATGCAGCGCAGACATGTTCGGCTTGCCACATGGCCAACCGGCTTTCGCGCGAGGCGATGATGAGGCGTTCAGGCTGCTTTTGCATTCAGATTGACCCGGGTCCCGCGAGTGCGGCAAGAACGCGCGAAAGAGTTATGAATTCCGACCACTGCAGCGCGATCTCAATGGTTGCCGCGCCTTCGCCACAGCAGGGCACGCGACGAAACACCGCCCGCGATTGCACTGCGCTGATTTTCTCGAAGCCATGGCGCACATGGCTCCAGACACTCAAAATTTTAGCATGCGCGCTCGCCCTGATCGCGCCCATGCAGCCCCGCGCCGCTACCCTCGAAATGGCGGACAACCTGGCAGCCGCCACCGCCGAGAAGGGCGCGGCGCGCCGCCCGATCATGCTGTTTTTCACCCAGCCAGGCTGCGCGTTCTGCGAGCGTGCCCGACGGCAGTACATCCGGCCCCTCGCTGCCACGCCCGAGTGGAGCGCCCGCACCCGCGCCGTCGAGGTCTCCCGCGCGCAAAAGCTGCGCGGTTTCGACGGGGTGGAAGCCACTGGTGCGGAAATTGCAAGGCGCTATGGTGTGCGTGTTTACCCGACGGTGGTGTTCGTGGATGCGGGCGGGGGCGCCCTGGCGGCCCCGCTCGAAGGCTTCACGGTTCCCGATTTCTACGGCGCCTATCTTGAAGAGCGGCTGCAGCAGGCCACCGCCCGCTTGAAGGGCAAATGATCGCTTGCGTCATCGCATCAGGCACGCCGACATCGACCTCGCATGGACAAGCCCGTCAAACCATCCTACCGGCCCTGACATCATGACCCCATCCAGGCAAGTGGCATACGAAGACGCACCGTTGCGCGAGGACATCCGCCTGCTCGGGCGGGTGCTGGGCGAAACCATCAAGGCGCAGGAAGGCAGGGATGCCTTCGAGGTCATCGAAACGGTGCGCCAACTGGCCGTGCGCTTCCGCCGCGACAACGACAGCGACGCGCGCCGCCGCCTCACCACGGTGCTCAACCGGCTGTCGCGCGACCGCACGGTGTCGGTGGTGCGGGCGTTTTCCTACTTCTCGCACCTGACCAACATTGCGGAAGACGTGCAGGCGAGCCGGCGTGCCCGCCTCGACGCCATCGCCGGCGCGCCGCCCGGCGAGGGCACGATGGCGTTCGCCCTCAAGCGCGTGTCCGACGGCCGGGTCGCGCCCAGGCGGGTACGGGCGTTCTTCGAGAATGCCAACCTCACCGCGGTCCTGACGGCCCACCCCACCGAGGTGCAGCGCAAGAGCATCCTGGATACCGAGCTCGAGGTCGCGCGGCTGGTGGCCGAGCTCGGCGCAGCGCCGCTGACACCGGCCGAACGCGAGGCCCTGCTGCAAGCGCTCGATGCCAAGGTGCTGACCCTCTGGCAGACCGGCATGCTCAGACGCACCCGGCTGCGGGTGGTTGACGAGATCGAAAACGGCCACTCTTTCTTCCGCTATACCTTCTTGCGCGAACTGCCGCGCCTCTACGGCGAGGTCGAGGAACTGGTGGCGCGCGCCGTGCCGGCGGCGAAACTCGCCCACATGCAGCCGATCTTTCGGGTCGGCAGCTGGATCGGCGGCGACCGCGACGGCAATCCCTATGTCAACGCCGACACCCTCGCGCATGCCTTGACGCGCGGTGCCGGGATCGCCATCGAGTACTACTTGGACGAGGTGCACAAGCTGGGGCGCGAGCTCTCTCTCTCGACGGTACTGGTCAAGGTCTCGGAACCCCTGGCGGCCATGTCGGAGGCCTCGCCGGACCCGTCGGAACACCGCAGGGCCGAGCCCTATCGGCGCGCGCTGGTCGGCATCTACGCGCGCCTGGCCGCCACCCTGCGCGCCCTCACCGGCGGCGACGCGGCGCGCCACGAGATCGGCAGCGCGCTGCCCTACGAGACCCCGCAGCAGTTCCTGTCCGAGCTCGCGATCGTGGAGGAATCCCTGCGCGCCAACGGCGCGGGTCTCCTGGCCAGGCAGCGCCTGATGCCCCTGGTCCGCGCGGTGCGCATCTTCGGCTTCTATCTCTCCCCGGTGGACCTGCGGCAGAACTCCGAGACGCACGAACGCGTCGTCCGGGAGTTGCTGTCCATGGCGGGGGCATGCGCCGATTACAGCGCGCTCGACGAAGACGCGCGCATCGCCCTGCTCGAGGGCGAACTCGCCAACGCCCGCCTGCTGCATTCGCCCTACGCCACCTATTCCGACGAGACGGTGTCGGAACTGTCGATCGTGCGCAAGGCCGCGGAGTTGCAGGCGCTGTTCGGCCGCGAGGCATGCCCGAACTACATCATCTCGCATTGCGAGTCGGTATCTGACATGCTCGAGGTCCTGATCCTCCTGAAGGAGGCGGGCCTTTACCTACCGCAGGTCGGTGTGGCGAGCCAGAACGTGATCCCGCTGTTCGAATCGATCACCGACCTCGAACGTTCGGCCGAGATCATGCGCCGCTGGCTGGACCTGCCGGCCGCGCGCAGTGTCATCGCCGGCCTGGGAAACACCCAGGAAATCATGCTGGGCTACTCCGACAGCAACAAGGATGGCGGCTTTTTCACCTCTACATGGTCGCTCTACCTGGCCGAGGTGGCGCTGGTGGAACTGTTCAACGCCCGCGGCATCACCCTGCGCCTGTTTCACGGCCGCGGCGGTTCGGTCGGCCGCGGCGGCGGTCCGAGCTACCAGGCCATCCTGGCCCAGCCGCCGGGCAGCGTCAACGGCCAGATCCGGCTCACCGAGCAGGGCGAAATCATCGCCAGCAAGTATGCGAGCCCGGCGACCGGCCGGCGCAACCTCGAGACGCTGCTGGCGGCGACGCTTGAAGCCACGCTGCTGCCGCAGTTGGCCGGCGCGGAGGTGCAGGGCACCAGCACCTTCATCGCGGCCATGAACGAGATTTCGGCGGCAGCGCATGCCGCCTATCGCAACCTTGTCTACGAAACGCCGGGTTTCACCGATTATTTCTTTCAATCCACCCCGATCTCGGAGATCGCCGAGCTCAACATCGGCAGCCGGCCGGCCTCGCGCAAGGCCACCGGCCGCATCGAGGACCTGCGCGCCATTCCGTGGGTTTTTTCGTGGGCGCAATGCCGGGTGATGCTGCCGGGCTGGTACGGCTTCGGCTCGGGCGTGGCCGCATTTCGCGAACGCCACGGCGAGGCCGGCATGCGCGCGCTGGCGCGGTTTTACCGCGCCTCGCCTTTCCTGCAATCCCTGCTGTCGAACATGGACATGGTGCTGGCCAAGTCCGACTTGGCCGTCGCTTCGCGCTATGCCGAGATGGTCAAGGACCGCAGGCTCGCCAGGACCATCTTCGCCCGCATCAAACGCGAATGGGACTTGACCGCCGAAGCGCTGTTCGCCATCAGCGGCGCGCGCGACTTCCTGGCCGGCAACCCGGCGCTCGCGCGCTCCATCAAGAATCGTTTCGCGTATCTTGACCCGCTCAACCACCTGCAGGTCGAGCTGATCCGGCGCCACCGCGCCGGCAACACCGATGAGCGCGTGCGGCGCGGCATCCATCTTTCCATCAACGGCATCGCCGCGGGCTTGCGCAACAGCGGTTGAGACGCATGATCCAGCGCCGACTCAGCCGGCGCTCCACCCCTCCAAAGGAAAACAAATGCTCAAGAACAGAACTGCCATCGTGACCGGATCGACCAGCGGCATCGGGCTGGGAATCGCCCGCGCCCTTGCGGCCGACGGCGCCAACATCATGCTGAACGGCTTCGGCGACGCCGCCACCATCGAGGCGGTGAAGAAGGAAATCGCCGGCCTGGGCGTGGCGGTGGACTACCATCCGGCCGACATGACCAAGCCGGACCAGATCGCCGATCTGATCGGCGCCACCCGCACGCGCTTCGGCGCCATCGACATCCTGGTCAACAACGCAGGCATACAGCACGTGGCGCTGATCGAGGACTTCCCGGTCGAGCGCTGGGACGCGATCATCGCCATCAACCTGTCATCGGCCTTCCACACCATGAAGCACGCCCTGCCCCTGATGAAGGCCAGGAACTGGGGACGGGTGATCAACATCGCCTCGGCCCATGGCCTGGTGGCCTCGGCCCAGAAGTCGGCCTACGTCGCCGCCAAGCACGGCATCATCGGCCTGACCAAGGCGGCGGCGCTCGAGACCGCCGCCACCGGCGTCACGGTCAATGCGATCTGCCCGGGCTGGGTACTGACCCCGCTGGTCCAGAAGCAGATCGACGCGCGGGCGGCGGAAAAGGGCCTGGCGCCGGATGCCGCCAAGCGTGAGCTGCTGGGTGAAAAGCAACCATCCATGGAATTCGTCACGCCGGAACAACTCGGCGCGCTGGCCGTGTTCCTGTGCAGCGACGCCGCGGCGCAGGTGCGCGGTGCAAGCTACGTGGTCGACGGCGGCTGGACCGCGCAGTGATGTCGCGCCGCGCGTGATCGCGCGGCATCGCCGTCCTTGGGACCCGGCTACGATTCGCGCGGCGGTTCGTCGCCGAGGCGATGCCGCAGCCTGACCGGCCGGGCAGCGTCGCGCCGCATGCGGATATTGAGAAACTCCACGGCCACCGAGAACGCCATGGCGAAATAGATGTAGCCCTTGGGGAACTTGGTGCCGAACCCCTCGGCAATGAGTGTCACGCCCACCAGTACCAGAAAGCTCAGCGCCAGGATCTTCACCGTGGGATGGGCGTCGACGAATTCGCCGATCGGCTTGGCGGCCACCATCATCACCCCCACCGACACCAGCACCGCCGCGATCATGACCGACAGGTTGCCTGTCATGCCCACCGCGGTGATCACCGAATCGAGCGAGAACACGATATCGATCACGGCGATCTGGGCGATGACGCTGCCGAAAGTGGCGGCGCCGGCCTGACCGGCGCCGGTATCGCCCTCCCCCGGCCCCTCCAGCGACGCATGGATTTCATGCACGCTCTTCCAGAGCAGGAACAAGCCACCGCCGATGAGGATCAGGTCGCGTCCGGAAATCTCCTGCCCGAGCGCGGAAAACAGGGGCGCGGTAAGCCCCATGATCCATACCAGCGAAAACAGCAGCGCAATCCGCGAGCCCATCGCGAGCAGGAGCCCGAAACGGCGCGCCCGGTCGCGCTCCGACTCCGCCAGGCGCCCGACCAGCACGGAGATGAACACAATGTTGTCGATCCCGAGGACGATCTCAAGGGCCGTGAGGGTGAGAAACGCGATCCAGAGGTTGGGGTCGGTAAGCCATTCCATGATTGCTTCTTCCAGGTTGGGCGGATCGGCGGGGCGCTTGCGGCCATGTCGAAAGACGCGTGGCCGCAAGCATACGCCCCGGCCGCGCGGCGCGCCGAGTCAAACCGGGTCGAATCCGTTTCCGTTGTGTTCGCCCAGGCGCGGGCCGCGGCCGCGCACGCGACCCGGGGTGCGCGACAGCCTGGGCACGATGCCGGGAACGGTCAACTCGTGGCCATCTTCGAGCGTGATCTTCTGGATCAGGCCGCGCGCCTGATACTGGGGGTCGGCCACGATATCGGCTGCCGTGTAGATCTTGCCGCACGGCACCTGCGCCTCCTCGAGCACGCGCAGCAGCGTCGCGCCGTCATGGTTGGCGCACCACGCGGCGATGCCCGCGTCGAGTTCGGCCGCCCTGGCGACGCGCCCGGTGTTGTCGCCCAGCCCGGGATCATCGGCCCAGTCCGCGCGCCCCATGCATTGCGCGAGGCGCCGGAAGATCGAATCCCCGTTGGCGCCGATGACGATATGCACGCCGTCGCGCGAGGTGTAGGTGTTCGACGGCACGATGCCGGTGAGGCTGGTGCCGGTGCGCTCCCGCACGGTGCCGTCATAGGCGTACTCCGGCAGGGTCGCCTCCATCATGTTGAACACCGCCTCGTAAAGTGCCACGTCGACGACCTGGCCCTCGCCGGTCCGGTTGCGATGCTGTAGCGCCATGAGCACCCCGATGACGCCGTGCAGCGAGGCGATCCCGTCGCCCAGCGAAAGGTTCAGGCGCACCGGCGGACGGTCGGGAAAGCCCGTCACATAGCGCATGCCGCCCATGGATTCGGCAATCGCGCCGAATCCGGCCTGGTCACGCATCGGACCGGTTTGGCCGAAGCCCGAGATCCGCAACATGATGAGCCCCGGATTGCCGGCCGAGACCTGCTCGTAACCCAGACCCCATTTTTCCAGGGTGCCGGGGCGAAAATTCTCGATGACGATGTCGGCTTCCAGCGCCAGCGCCCGGGCGGCGGCCTGCCCTTGCGCCGAGCGCAGATCGAGGGCAACCGATTTCTTGCCGCGCGACTGCACATGCCACCAAAGCGAGGTGCCCGCATGCAGCTTGCGCCAGTAGCGGATCGGGTCGCCGCCGGGATTCCCGCCGTCGGCCGGCGGCTCGACCTTGATGACATCGGCGCCGAAGTCGGCAAAAAACTTGCCGGCAAACGGTCCGGCGATCAACTGCCCGAGCTCGAGGACTTTCAGGCCGACAAGCGGCCCGCTGGCGGGTTGCGACATGCTGCCCCTGCCTTTCGGAACGATGCGAAGCGGCGCATTCTAGCGCCCGCCCGCGTCCCCGCCGCGCTAATCGACGATGAAAAGCCTGGCGCCGGTCGCCGTGCTGGAGCGGTGCGCCTCCGCTGCGTCGGCCACCTGGTAGCTCATGCCGGGCAGCAGCGTGAAGCGGCGGCCATCGGCCAGTTCCGTATCGAGCCGCCCTTCCAGGCAAAGCAGCACATGCCCTTTCTGGCACCAGTGGTCGGCCAGATAACCCGCGCTGTACTCGACCATGCGCACACGGATGCGATTGTCCGCGGGACCGAAGTGGCGGGTGCGCCACAAGGCCATGCCGCGCACGCCGTCGACCAGCTCGCCCGGGTGTTCGGTTGCCTCGACCGTGTCCCATTCCACGGTGCAAAAAGGGATGTCCGCGATACGCATGTCAGCGCGACAGCCCCTTGGCCACCATCCAGTCATGGATCATCTGAGCGATGGCATCGGAGTTGCGGTCCATCATGAGCATGTGCGAATTGCCGCGTACGCCCGTCTTGGGCAGATCGATGCGGGTGACATCGGTACCCTGCCTGCGCAGGGCCTGCTCGAAACGGTCCACGTTCGGCGCGATCTTCTGCCACAGCGGATAGCGTTCGAGATAGTCGCCCCAGACGAACAGGTGCGGAATGCCCTTGAGCGGCGTGAGGTCGACTTTCTCACCCGGCGCGCCCGAGGGTTCGATGGCGATCACCCCCTTGACCATCCCCGGCGCCTTGAGGGCCGCCGAGAAGGTGAAGTTGCCACCCTGGCTGTGGACGATGATCACGCAAGGGCACACTTTCTGGACGTACTGGTCGTAGGCGGCCTGGGTGGCTGCGTCGTTGGTGGCCCAGCGCGGAATCCCCTGCTTGCCGAACTGGTCGAAAGCCTCCACCGGAAACTGCGTGCCCTCGGGGTACGCCACCCGCCGGGCCGGGTCGGTCTGGTACGACCCTTCGGGCCCGAGGCGGAACAGCTCCCAAGCCTCTTTCTTGGTACGGAAGAAAGGCTCGGTCTTGAAGATCTCCGGATAGCGCGCCCAGGACGCACGGCCACGCTCGACCGCGTCGCTCACATAGACATCGTGCCCGGCCTTGAGGAAGAAGTTCTGCCAGCCCGGCTTACCGTCCGGTTTGGTCTCCCAGGTGACCCCGGAGAGTCCGCCACCGTGCCACATGAGCAGCGGGTAGCGTCCCTTGCGATAGGGCTCGTGCAATTTGACGTACTGCACGTACATCTGCTCGACTTCGAAATCGCCGTTCGGGTTCACCTTGAACGGCGCCGCGCCGGCGGTGAACACGATCTCCTTTTCGGGCAGGCCCGACAGCGTGACCTGGCGTCCGCCGACATGGAAGCTGCCCACCTCCTTGACACCGAAATGGCTGCCGCCCATGGCGCCATGACCGCCCTGGTGCTGGTGCGCGCACGCGCCGACCAGCAACGAGACCACCAACCCTGCAATCGACCTTTTCATCTGCTCCTCCGTTTGTTTTATGCACGATATCGACGCGCGGCAGCCGGTGCGCATCGGCAGCGCCGCTAGGTGTCGCGCCGGTCCGCGAACGCGTGTGCGATGGTACCCGGATCGACATACTCCAGTTCGCCGCCGACCGGGACGCCGCGCGCCAGGCGCGTGACCTTCAGTCCGCGTGCCTTGAGCAGTTCCGATATGTAGTGCGCCGTGGCCTCGCCCTCGTGGGTGAAATTGGTGGCGAGCACCACTTCGCGCACCACCCCGTCGAGCGCGCGCGAAACAAGCCGCTCGACGCCGACCTCCCTGGGTCCGATGCCGTCGATGGGCGAAATGCGCCCCATGAGGACGAAGTAGAACCCGCGATAGGCCTGCGTCTGTTCCATCATCGCCAGGTCCGCCGGCGTTTCCACCACGCATAGTTGCGCCGCGTCCCGGCGCGCAGCCGCGCCGGGTTCGCAGATGTCGCACAGATCCTCTTCGGTGAAGCTGTTGCACAGGGCACAGCGCTTCATGCGCTCGGCGGCATGGGTGAGCGCACGCGAAAGGCGCAGCGCGCCCGGGCGGTCGTGCTGCAGCAGATGAAAAGCCATGCGCTGCGCCGACTTCGGGCCGACACCGGGCAGTATGCGCAGGGCGTCGACGAGCTCCTGCAGGGCGAGCGGCGTCTTCATTCAGACCGGAATGGGCAAGCGGTGCGGCAATCGATGAAAGCAATGACCAAAGTAATGGATAATCGCGCCCTGCACAGCGGGCAATCCAAGTGACCTTACTCTACATCATCACCGCCACCGTCGCGGGAAGCGTGCTCTCGGTCCTCATCGCCGGGCTCATCACCTTCAAGGTGCTGGGCCCGCTGGTGCAGCGCCTGGTGAGTTTTTCGGCCGGCGTGCTGCTGGGCGCGGCATTCCTGGAGCTCCTCCCGCATGCCTTCGACTTCGGCATCGACGCGCACAGCCTGTTCATGGCGCTGCTGGGCGGCCTGTTGTTTTTTTTCCTGCTCGAGAAGTTTGCGCTCTGGCGCCATAGCCATCACCACGAGCACGACGGGCATGGCCACGAGCATGGATTCGACGTGCATGAGGCGGGCAGAAGCGGGCTGCTCATACTGGTCGGCGATTCCCTGCACAACTTCGCCGACGGCGTCCTGATCGCGGCGGCATTCCTGGCCGATCCGTGGCTAGGCTTCGTCACCACCCTCGGCATCATCGCGCACGAGGTGCCCCAGGAGGCGGGCGACTTCATCGTGCTGCTCAACGCGGGATACTCGCGAGCGCGCGCCCTGGCCTACAACGCCCTGGCGGGGCTGGCATCGGTGGCGGGCGGCCTGATCGGCTACTTCGCCCTCGCGCATGCCCAGCAGGCCGTACCTTATGTTGTGATCCTGGCGGCCTCGAGTTTCATCTACATTGCCGTCGCCGACCTGATTCCCTGGATGCAGCGCCGCGCCGACACGGCCTCGGCGATGTGGCAGGTCACCCTGATCGGCAGCGGTGTCGGCTTGATCGCGATCACCCATTCACTTCTTCACTGAGTCACCCGAACCCGCCCCGGACGCTGGCGGGCGCGATTGCAGGCGCCCGGCGCGGCTCCGGCGCCACCTTCCTGCCGACCTCTGCTTGCGTAGCCGGCGATGCGGGAGACGCGCCAATCCAGTCCAGCGCCGCCGCATACCCCCCGAACGCCAACCTTTCCGCACAGTCCGATGCAATTCAAACTGAAGACGACCGATGGTCGAGCGCGCCGCGGTGCGCTTGCGCTCCGCCGCGGAACCGTCGAAACACCGGTTTTCATGCCGGTCGGGACCTACGGCACGGTCAAGGCCATGACACCGGCCGACCTGGACGCCATTGGGGCGCAGATCATCCTCGGCAACACTTTCCATCTCTGGCTGCGCCCCGGGCTCGAGGTCATCGCCGCGCATGGCGGGTTGCACAAGTTCATGGGCTGGAACAAGCCCGTCCTCACCGATTCAGGCGGTTTCCAGGTATGGAGCCTGGGAGACCTGCGCAAGATCAGCGAGGAAGGCGTGCGTTTCGCGTCGCCGGTCAATGGCGACCGGCTGTTTCTCACGCCGGAGGAATCGATGCGCATCCAGCGCGTCCTCGATTCCGATGTGGTGATGGTATTCGACGAGTGCACCCCGTACGAAATCGACGGCCGCCCGGTCACGGAGCACGAGGCGCGGGATTCCATGGCAATGTCGCTGCGCTGGGCCCGGCGCAGCCGTGCAGAATTCGACCGGCTGGAAAACCCCAACGCCTTGTTCGGCATCGTGCAGGGCGGCATGTACGAGAACCTGCGCGACGAATCGCTCGCCGGCCTGGTCGACATAGGTTTTCCGGGCTACGCGATCGGCGGCCTTTCGGTGGGAGAGCCGAAGGCGGACATGATGCGGGTACTCGAGTACACGGCCCCGCGCCTGCCGGCCGACAAGCCGCGCTACCTGATGGGCGTGGGCACCCCGGAGGACCTGGTGGCCGGCGTGGCCGCGGGCGTGGACATGTTCGATTGCGTCATGCCCACCCGGAACGCCCGGAACGGCCACCTGTTCACGCGTTTCGGCGACGTGCGCCTGAAAAACGCCCGTTTCAGGGCTGACACCCGTCCGGTGGACGAAACCTGCGCCTGCTACACCTGCCGCAACTTCACGCGCGCCTACCTGCACCACCTGCACAAGGTGGGGGAGATCCTCGGCGCCCAACTCAACACCATCCACAACCTGCATTACTACCAGGCGCTGATGCGCGAGCTGCGCGGGGCCATCGAATGCGGCGCTTTTGGCGCGGCGCGGGCCGCCTTCGAACGCGACCGCGCGGCCGGGACCACATAGGCTCGGGTAATGCGGCAGGCGGGCATGATAAAATTTTGGGTTGTTCTGCAACGTCTTTCCTGGAGCCTCTCGTGTTCATTTCCAATGCATATGCGCAAGCCGCGGGCGGCGGCGCCGGCGACGGCCTGGTGGGCCTGCTGCCCATCGTCCTCATGTTCGTCCTGCTGTACTTCATGATGATCCGTCCTCAAATGAAGCGCCAGAAGGAACACAAGGCCATGGTCGAGGCCCTCAAGAGCGGCGACGAGGTGGTGTCCGCCGGCGGCATCCTCGGCCGCATCGCGAAAGTGAGCGACTCCTACGTTATCGTGGAAGTCGCGGACAACACGCAGATCACGGTGCAGCGCGGCGCCGTCCAGACCCTGCTGCCCAAGGGCACGCTCAAGGGCGCGGTCAAGGAAGACTGATTTTTCGGGACGCGGCGACCCGCCCGCTCCGCGGGGCTGCGCGAAGCCCCCGTTTCCCAAACTCACGGGCCCCGGTTTTTCTGGCCACAGGCATCATGAATCGATATCCCGTCTGGAAATACATCATCATCTGCCTGGCGCTGATGACAGGCCTGGTCTATACCACCCCGAACTTCTTCGGGGAGGCGCCGGCGGTTCAGGTGTCGAGCGCCAAGGCGACGATCAAGATCGACGAAACGGTGCGCGCCCGCGTGGAGGCGGTATTGAAGGGCGCCGCGATCGAGACTACCGGCCTTTTCTTCGATGCCAACAGCATCAAGGCACGCTTCCGCGACACCGACACTCAGCTGAAGGCGCGCGACATCCTAGACAACGCGCTCAATCCCGACAAGAAAAAGCCCAACCCGGAAGACCGCGATGAGCCGTTCACCGTGGCGCTCAACCTGCTGTCGAATTCCCCGAAATGGCTGACCAGCCTGCATGCCCTGCCGATGTACCTGGGTCTCGACCTGCGCGGCGGCGTGCATTTTCTCTACCAGGTGGACATGAAGGCGGCGCTGTCGAAGCGCCTGGATGCCCTCACCGGCGACCTGAGGACCCTGCTGCGCGACAAGAACATCCGCCATGCCGGCATCGAGCGCCAGGCCAATTCCATCACGGTAAGGTTCCGCGACGAGGCCACGCGCGCCGCCGCGCGCGGCGTGATCGGCGACTCTGTCGCTGACCTCGCGCTGGCGGACGGCAATGACGGATCCGACCTGAAAATCACGGCCACCATCAAGCCCGAAGCCGAGCGCCGCGTCCAGGAAAACGCGCTCAAGCAGAACATCACCACCTTCAACAACCGCATCAACGCGCTGGGCGTGGCTGAACCGATCATCCAGCAGCAGGGTTCCGACCGCATCGTCGTGCAATTGCCCGGCGTGCAGGATCCCGCCCAGGTGAAGAGCATTCTGGGGCGCACCGCGTCGCTCGAGTTGCGCATGGTATGCGAATCGCCCGAGGAAAGCGCCGCCTTCGCTTCCGGCCAGGTACCGTTTGGCTGCGAAAAGTACTCAGAGCGCGGCGGCCAGCCCATCCTGGTGCGCAAGCAGGTGCAGCTCACCGGCGACCGCCTCACCGACGCCCAACCGGGCTTCGACGGCCAGACCCAGGAACCGGCGGTCCACCTGTCCCTCGATTCGCAAGGGGGCCGCATCTTCAAGGAACTCACCCGCGAAAATGTCGGCAAGCGCATGGCCATCCTGCTGATGGAAAAAGGCAAGGGCGAGGTCGTCACCGCGCCGGTAATCCGTACCGAAATCGCCGGCGGCCGGGTGCAGATCAGCGGCAAGATGACCACGCAGGAGGCCAATGACGTGGCGCTCCTGCTGCGCTCCGGCGCGCTGGCAGCGCCGATGGAAATCGTCGAGGAGCGCACCATCGGACCAAGCCTTGGCGCCGACAACATCGCCAAGGGCTTCAAGTCCACTTTGTACGGATTTGCCGCGATCGCCGTGTTCATGATCGCCTACTACATGCTTTTCGGCCTGATATCGGTCATCGCGCTGGCGTCCAACCTGCTGTTCCTGATCGCCCTCCTCTCCCTTCTGCAGGCGACCCTCACCCTGCCGGGCATCGCGGCCATCGCGCTGACCCTCGGCATGGCCATCGACGCGAACGTGCTCATCAACGAGCGCATCCGTGAGGAGCTGCGCGGCGGCGCCTCCGCGCAGGCGGCCATCGCGGCGGGTTATGAACGCGCGTTCGGGACCATCCTCGATTCCAACGTCACCACGCTCATCGCCGGCCTGGCGCTGCTGATCTTCGGTTCTGGCGCCGTGCGCGGGTTCGCCGTCGTCCACTGCCTGGGCATCCTCACCTCGATTTTCTCGTCAGTGGTCGTCTCGCGCGGCATCGTCAACCTGATCTACGGGTCGCGCAAGAGGCTGCTGCACATCTCCATCGGAGAGGTCTGGCGTCCCGAAGCAACCCCCTCCAAGGCGCCGGCCAAATCCTGAGGCCGGCGGCACACAAGACAACGGACCGGAGCAGCCATGGAATTCTTTCGCATCAAGCGCGACATCCCGTTCATGAAGCACGCGCTGGTGTTCAACGTGATTTCGCTGACCACGTTCGTCCTGGCGGTCGTGTTTCTGGTCCTGCGCGGACTCAATTTCTCGATCGAGTTCACCGGGGGCGTGGTCATCGAGGCCCGTTACGAGCAGGCGGCCAACCTGGAAGGCCTGCGCGGCGCCCTCGAGCGCGCCGGTCTGCATGAGCCGCAGGTGCAGAACTTCGGCACCTCGCGCGACGTGATGATCCGCCTGGCGGCCAAGGACGCCGCCAACCCGGCCATCAGCAGGACCGACGAACAGACCAAGAAAGCGACTTTCGACCAGACGCGCTTCGCCGAACAGGTGATCGCGCAGGGCGGGCCCGGGGGCAAGATCACCCGGGTGGAATTCGTCGGCCCGCAGGTGGGCAAGGAACTCGCCGCCGACGGCGCCCTGGCCCTTCTCGTGGTGTGCGCGGGCATCATGGCCTACCTGGCGATGCGCTTCGAGTGGAAATTCTCGCTTGCAGCGATCATCGCCAACATGCACGACGTGGTGATCATCCTGGGATTCTTCGCGTTTTTCCAGTGGGAGTTCTCGCTCTCCGTGCTCGCGGCGGTGCTGGCGGTGCTCGGTTATTCCGTCAACGAGTCTGTGGTGGTGTTCGACCGGGTGCGCGAGACCTTCCGCAAGCGCCGCGGCCTGTCGGTTCCGGAAGTCATCAACCACGCCATCACCAGCACGATCTCGCGCACCATCATCACCCACGGCAGCACCCAGCTGATGGTCACATCGATGCTCATCTTCGGCGGCCCCACGCTGCACTACTTCGCGCTCGCGCTGACCATCGGCATCCTGTTCGGCATTTACTCGTCGGTGCTGGTCGCAAGCCCCATCGTGATGTGGCTGGGGGTGTCACGTGAAGACCTCGTCAAGCCGGTGCGGGACAAGACCGCCAACGACGGCGCCGTCGTCTAGCGACGCAGGCGCGCGTCGACCGCCGCGAACCGGACCCGTAAAATCGCCGATGACCCTTTCTTTCGCGGAAACGAAACATGGCCGAATCCCAACATCAGTCTGCCGATGCCGAGCGCGAGGTTCCGGTGTGGGACATCGGCGTACGCCTGTTCCACTGGGCGTTGCTCGCGCTGGTAGTCACATCGTTCGTCACCATCAAGATCGGCGGCGACGCCTTCACCTACCACGTCTGGAGCGGCTACGGCATCCTGACGCTGCTGGTTTTCCGCCTCGTCTGGGGTTTCGTCGGCGGCACCCAGGCGCGCTTCGCCGCCTTCGTGCGCGGGCCCGGCACCGTGATCGGCTACCTCAAGGGCATGTTCGACCGCGCCGGTCACAGGCCTTCGCCCGGGCACAACGCCCTGGGCGCGCTCTCGGTCCTCGCCATGCTGGCCGTGCTGCTGTTCCAGGCGGTCTCGGGCCTGTTCGTCAACGACGACATCGCCTTTGAAGGGCCGCTGTACAAGTGGGTCGGCAAGGAACTGTCCGACAGGCTCACCGGGCTGCACCATTTCAACGAGAAGGTCATTCTCGCCCTGGTAGTGCTGCACATCGCCGCCATCGCCTTCCATTTCTTCTACCACCGGGAGAACCTGGTACGCCCGATGATCACCGGGGTCAAGCGCGTGCGCGGCGCCGTCGCCGAGTCGCGCCACGGCAGCGCCGTGCTCGCCCTCGTGGTGCTGGCCGCCAGCGGTGCGGGTGTGGCCTTGCTGGTCAACGCGGCCAGGTAGGCGCGCCGGGGGCTGTTCCGGGCCGGCGCCCCATGCTCCGCCGTTGCGCCCCCCGTCCGAAACAAAAAAGGCCGGGTCTCCCCGGCCTTCCCGTCGAACGCGGGCGGATCTACTGCGCGCGATAGGTGTCGTGGCAGGCCTTGCATGCGGCACCTACGCCGCCGAAGGCCGCTTGAAGCGCCGCCTTGTCGCCGCTCTTGGCGGCAACCATGAGCTTGCCTGTCTCGCCCACGAGCCGAGTCTGCCCTTCCTTGAACTTGGCGAACTCCTTCCAGATTTCCGGCTTGGCCTTGGTGTTGGCGGACTGGTCGGTGCCGTCGATGAAACCGTCGAACAGCACCTTGGCCATGTCATCGACGACCTGGGCGCTCAGTTCGAGTTGTGCCGCGGTGAGGCTGCGCTCGCCCTTGATGTGCGCACTGATGCGGCCCACATGATTGGCCATGATCTGGAAACCCGCCTTGCGATAGACAACCGAGCGGTCCGCGGGGACCTGAGCCTGCACGCTGCCGGCGACGATGGCGCCGAGGACTGCCGCACCCAACAGCACTTTCTTCATGAACTTCCTCCTGGGATGAAATGGATTCGACGGTAGGGTTCCGCCATGGGATAACAGTTGCTCCGGCGAAATATTCCATCCGATCGCAACGGCGCTTGACGACCACTGCGACGCCTTCGCGACACAGGCATCGTACCGGGCCCGGCATGGTGCGTCAACGCCGCGGCACGCATGACGTTGCGTGGTGCCCGGCGGGCGGCTTATAATGCAACCCTGTTTCATTAAGTGCCGTTAAGCGCCGCCGTAGGTGCGCCCCTTCTTGCCAGACCTCCACCCCGGCGCAGCCCGCGCCATCAGGCGCCTTCTGCTGTCCCTGCTGCTCATCGCGGCGCAGCACGCCGCGGCCATGCACGCACTCGGCCATGCGATCGAGCATGTCCACGCGGGCCACGCCGCGCACGGCCTGCACGCGGGTTGCCTGGGCGTGCACGGCGTGGGCGATGCGCCGGTCTCGGGATGGGCGCCCCCGGCGGCCTCGCCGGCCGCCTCAGCACCTGCGCACACGCCCGCCCGCCGCGCCTGTCCGGCGCCTGCCGAATGCCCCTATCTGTCGCGCGCGCCGCCTTCGGAGCGCTGACGCTCCCCCATCGGCACGGCATCTTGCGCCGTGCGCCACGTCACTGCTCTCCGGAATTCCATCCTATGAAATCGTCATGCCATCTCGCGGCGGCGGCCCTGGCGGCCGCCGTCGCTTCGTCCCCCCAGGCCCAGCAGCGGCCGGCCGCCGCCCCGCCCGCTGAGGTCACCGTCACAGGCAGCCCGCTGGGCAGCAGCCTGTTCGAACTCGCCGCCCCGGCATCGGTCGTCGAAGGTCCCGCGCTGCGCATGCGCGCGGCCGGCACCCTCGGCGAGACCATCGGCACCCTGCCCGGCGTCTCCTCGACCTACTTCGGCCCGAACGCCTCGCGGCCGGTGATCCGCGGCCTCGATGGCGACCGCATCCGCATCCTGCAGAACGGCGTCGGCGCACTCGACGCCTCCTCGCTCTCCTTCGACCACGCGACGGCGATCGAGCCGATCGTCGTTGAACGCATCGAGGTCGTGCGCGGTCCGGCGGCCCTGCTATTCGGCGGCAACGCCGTCGGCGGCGTGGTCAACGTGATCGACAAGCGCATCCCGACCGCCCCGCTGAAGGGGTTCGGCGGCTCGCTCGAGGCGCGCGCGGGCGGCGCCGAACGCGAATCGGCGGGCGCGGTCTCGATCGACGGCGGCAACGGCCGCCTCGCCGTGCACGCGGATTTCCACGGGCGGCACGCCGGCAACCTGCGCATCCCGGGTTTCCAGCGCAGCGAATTCGAGCGCCAGAACGGCGCGGCCGTGCCGTACTGCAACGGTGACGAACCGGTGGGCTACACCTGCAACTCGGCCGCGCGCTCGGAAGGCGGCGCGCTCGGGGCGAGCGCCACCTTCGACCGCGGCTACGCCGGGCTTTCGTTCGGCAACCTGCGCTCGAACTACGGCACCGTCGCCGAGCCCTCGGTGCGCATCGGCCTGCGCAGCGATACATGGAACGGCGCCGCCGAGGTGCGCGAGCTCGGGCGCTTCTTCAACACCCTGCGCCTGAAGTTCGGCCGCACCGACTATCAGCACACCGAATTCGACGCCGGCGTGGCCCAGACCGTCTTCAGGAACAAGGGCTACGAGGGTCGGGCCGAACTCACCCACAACGCATGGGGGCCGTTCTCCGGCGGCGCCTTCGGCGTGCAGACCTCCCGTTCCGACTTCTCCGCGCAGGGCGCAGAGACCCTCATCCCGGAGACGCGCAGCCGCGCCGACGCCCTGTTCGCCTACGAGGAAATGCAGGCGGGCCGGCTCAAGCTCTCCTTCGGCGGGCGCTACGAGCGCGCCGCGGTCCGCTCCACTGGGGGCGGGCCGGATGAAGCCGATCCCGCGCGCGCCCTGTTCGGCACGCCGCGCTACGGGGCCGCACAGCAGCGCGACTTCGCCCTGGCGAGCGGGTCTCTAGGGGCGGTGATGCGCCTGACCCCGGCGTACGCGCTCGCGGCGAACCTTTCGTACACCGAACGCGCACCCACCTACTACGAGCTCTACGCCAACGGCCCGCATGCCGCCACCGGGGCCTACGAGATTGGCGACCCCAGCTTCGGCAAGGAACGCTCGACGGCCATCGACCTGTCCCTGCGTTACCGTCAGGGCGGCAGCAGCTTCTCCGCAGGCGCCTTCTACAACCGCTTCCGCGATTTCATCTCGCTGGCGGCGACCGGCCGGCAGAAGGACGAGAACGGCGACCCCGCCCTGGCCGGCGCCGAGCGCTTCAACGAGTTCGTCTACCGCCAGGTGCCCGCGGTGTTCCAGGGTTTCGAGGTCGAAGGCCGGCACACGCTCATGGCGCGGCCGGGCAGCACCCTGGTGCTCGACGCGCGCAGCGACTACGTCCGCGCGACCAACAAGAGCACCGGCGAGCCCATACCGCGGGTGGCGCCGCTGCGCTTCGGGTTCGGGCTGACCTGGTTCGCGGGCGCGTGGACGGCGCGCGGCGAGGTCAACACCGCCGCCTCGCAGCGGCGTGTGCCGCAATCCCAGAACGAGCGCCAGACCGGCGAGTATGCGCTGGTCAACGCCCAGCTCAGCTACCGGCTCAGTTCGGGCACCACGCGCGGCCTGGTGTTCGTGAGACTGTCAAACCTGGGCAACACGACCGCGCGCCTGGCCACCTCGCAGTTGCGAGAAATCGCCCCGCTGGGAGGGCGGGCGCTGTCGGCAGGCGTGCGGCTTGATTTTTGAGCGGGCCGGGCGGGGCGAGGCTCATTCGATCCTGAAGGACAGCAGTTCGACGGTTTCGCTGCGCGGCGCCTCGCCCGCGATCGTGGCCTCCGATTCGACGCGCACCGGGCGCATCGCCACCCGCGAGTACCAGTGCCGTTCGCGCACCACGAGCGTGCGCTGCGGGTCGCCCGGATCTGCCGTTTCTATCAGCAGTTCGATCTTCATGGCAAGGAAACGCCCTGCCGGCGCCTCCACGGTCTCCCAGCCGAGGGCGCGCCCCTCGCCCTTCATGCGCCCGCTCTGGCCGGCGCCGAAATTGCTGACGCTGGAGTCCACGCCCCAGCGCTTGCCGGGATACAGGGGAAAGCTGTAGTACGCCAGGGCCGGACTGTAGTCGTTGAAGCCGCTGCCCAGCAGGCCCCAGTCGCGGTCATGCACGGCCACCGAGGAATCCGCGGAGCCGATGTCCTCGGTCTTCAAGGTCATGCCCTTTTCATTGACGCCGGTGATGGTCTGTCGCATCACGCGGCTGCTGCGCCCGGTCGAGCGGCGATAGACCCATTCGTCGCCGGTCTGCACCGCCGGGCGCAGCAGCAGTCCGGTATCGATGGCCGGATCGATCTGCCGCGGCGGCGCGGGCTTCACAGGCGGCCGCACCGGCGGCGCGCCTTCCAGGCCCTGGCCGACCGCGCCTGCGCCGGCGGCGCAGGCGAGCAGCGCGCAAAACGCCCGCAGCGCGCGGCGGCGCATCGACTCAGGCCCTCCGCGCGAGCTCGCCGGCACGGCCGATGTAGGTCGCCGGCGTCAGATGCATCAGGCGCTGCTTGGCCGCCTCGGGAATCGCCAGCCCGGCGATGAAGGACTGCAGCGCCTCGCGCGAAATGCCCTTGCCGCGGGTGAGCGCCTTCAACTGCTCGTAGGGATTCTCCACGCCGTGACGACGCATGACGGTCTGCACCGCCTCGGCCAGCACCTCCCAGTTGGCCTCGAGATCCTCGGCCAGGCGCGCGTGGTTGACCTCCAGCTTGCCCATGCCGCGCGCGAGCGAATCGAGCGCCAGCCATCCGTGGCCGAGCGCCACGCCCACATTGCGCAACACGGTGGAATCGGTCAGGTCGCGCTGCCAGCGCGAGACCGGCAGCTTGTCGGCCAGGTGGCGCAACAGGGCATTGGCCACGCCGAAATTGCCCTCGGCATTCTCGAAATCGATCGGGTTGACCTTGTGCGGCATGGTCGAGGAGCCGACTTCACCCTCCTTCAGCCGCTGGCGGAAATAGCCCAGCGAGATGTAGCCCCAGACATCGCGGCACCAGTCCACCAGGATGGTGTTGAAGCGCGCCATCGCGTCGAAGTACTCCGCCAGCGTGTCATGCGGCTCGATCTGTATGGTGTGGCTGTTGAACTCCAGCCCCATCCCCTCGACCACGCCGCGCGCGAGGCGCTCCCAGTCGACCTCCGGGCAGGCGATCACATGGGCGTTGTAGTTCCCGGTGGCGCCGTTGATCTTGCCCATGAGCCTGACGCCGGCAAAGCGCTCGATGGCACGCTCCAGGCGCCGGGCGACGTTGCCGGCCTCCTTGCCGAGCGTGGTGGGAGTCGCCGGCTGCCCGTGGGTACGCGCCAGCATCGGGGTGTCGGCCTCACCGTGCGCCAGCGCGCGCAGCGCGGCCAGCGCCGCGCGCATGGCCGGCAGGAGGACATGCGCCCGGGCATCGGCGGCCATGGTCGACCAGGCGAGGTTGTTGATGTCCTCCGAGGTGCAGGCGAAGTGGATGAATTCGGCGGCGGGGGCGAACGCGCCGCAAGCCGCCATGCGCTCCTTCATGAAGTATTCGACGGCCTTCACGTCATGGTTGGTGACCCGTTCGATGTCCTTGATGCGCGCGGCATCGGCCTCGTCGAACGAGGACACCATCGCCTCGAGATCCGCGGCGACGCCGGCATCGAGCGGCGGCAGTTCCGGCAAGCCCGCCCGCGCAAGGGCGCGCAGCCAGGCCACCTCCACCTTGACCCGGTAATGCAGGAGCGCGAACTCGGAGAAATAGGGCCGCAGCGCATCGAGTTTGGCGGCGTAGCGGCCATCGAGCGGCGACAGGGACAGGAGGGCGGATGGCATGAAATTCGGCTCTGGAAACAGGAAAACATTCTATCCGTTGCAGGCACCCGCGGCTGCCGACCCGCGGCCGGTTGATATAATCGAGCCCTGCAATGACGGGATGACGCACGCAATGAAGTTGATCGGGGCCACCAGCAGTCCTTTCGTGCGCAAGGTGCGCGTCGTGATGGCCGAAAAGCGCATCGATTTCCAGTTTGTCCCCGAAAACCCCTGGGACCCGGAAACCACGGTGCCCGAATACAACCCGCTGGGCAAGATCCCGACGCTGGTCATGGAGGACGGCGGCGCGGTCTTCGATTCGCGCGTGATCGTCGAGTACCTCGACACCATCACGCCGGTCAACAAGCTCATTCCCGCCTCGGGTCGGGCGCGCGTGGAAGTACGCTGCTGGGAAGCGCTCGGCGACGGCATCTGCGAGGCCGCCATCAACGCGCGCCTGGAGTCCACCCGCCCGCAGGGCGAGCAGAGCCCGGCATGGATCTCCCGCCAGTTGGGCAAGGTCGACCAGGCGCTGGCAGCGGCATCGCGCGGCCTGGCGGACAAGCCCTGGTGCGCGGGCAATGCCTATACCCTCGCCGACATCGCCGTCGGCACGGCCCTCGGCTATCTGGATTTCCGCTTCGCGCACATCGACTGGCGCGCGCGCCATCCCAACCTCGCGCGCTTGTCGGAAAAACTCGCCGGGCGCACGTCGTTCGCCGATACGCTCTCGCCGGCTCCCTGAGCGCCGCGGTCGCGGTGCGTACCGGTCGGCGCCGCGGTCGCGGTGCGTCCCACCTGGCGCCGCGCTCAGGCGGCGTTCTCGAGCGCGCGGGCCTCGCCGGCCGCGTGGATGAAGCCGCCCCCCAGACACGCATCGCCCTGGTACAGCACGGCGGATTGGCCGGGCGTGACCGCCCATTGGCGGGCGGCGAAGCGCAACACGAAGCCGTCCTCGCGCGGGTGGAACGTGCAGGGCGCATCCTGCTGGCGGTAACGCGTCTTGGCGGTCAGTCGCGCGCCCGGCGCGGGCGGGCGGCCCGCCACCCATGACGCGTCGCGCGCGACCAGCGTGTCGGAGAGCAGCATGGGATGGTCGTGGCCGCGCACCACGGTGATGGAATTGGCCGCCACGTCCTTGGCGGCGACGAACCACGGCAGGCCGCCCTGCGCGGCCGTGCAGTCATCGCGCCGGCCACCCAGGCCTATGCCCCTGCGCTGGCCGATGGTGTAGAACATCAGCCCGATATGCTCACCGATGACGCGGCCGTTCTCGTCGAGCATGGGTCCCGGGGCCCTGGGCAGGTAGCGATTGAGGAACTCGCGAAACGGGCGTTCACCGATGAAGCAGATGCCGGTCGAATCCTTTTTCGCGTGGTTGCCCAGGCCCGCGGCGAGCGCGATGCGGCGCACCTCCGGCTTGGTCAGCCCGGCCAGCGGAAAGCGCACGCGCGCGAGCTGTTCCCGGGTGAGCCGGTGCAGAAAATAGCTCTGGTCCTTGGCGGCGTCCGCAGCGCGCAGCAATTCCAGGTGCGCGCCCTGCGGGCGCACGCCGGCATAGTGGCCGGTGGCGATATGCCCGGCCCCCATCGCCACGGCATGGTCGAGAAAGGCCCTGAACTTGATTTCGGCATTGCACAGCACATCGGGATTGGGCGTGCGCCCGGCCGCGTACTCGCGCAGGAAATCGGCGAACACCCGGTCCTTGTACTCGGCGGCGAAATTGACCGCCTCGAAATCGATGCCGACCACGTCCGCGGCCGCGGCCGCATCGACCAGGTCCTCGCGCGTCGAACAGTATTCCGCGTCGTCGTCGTCCTCCCAGTTTTTCATGAACAGGCCGATGACGCGATACCCCTGGCGCTTGAGCAGCAATGCCGCCACGGCGGAATCGACGCCGCCCGACATGCCCACCACCACCGCGGGCGCGCTCATCGCCACGACTCCGCCGTCTGGTCGGGGTCGAAGCCCGCGCGCCATCTTTCCAGGGCGACCACGACGGCGGGAACGCCCGGGTCGAAGAACCAGCTGTCGACGGCATAGCGGCCGCCGGTGGCGGTTTCGGTCACGCTCGCAGCCCAATGCTCGCCGAACACCAGCAGGGCGTAGCGCACCTCGCGCTCGGCGGGCGCATGGAAGCGCAGCATCCGATGCTCGGCGAGAAAGCGCAGGAACGCCTGCGTATTGGTCGAATGGTCGACGCAATCCATCGCTCCTTCCACGTCGCGCTCGTCGATGCCGTTGCGGCCGCGGTCGCGCCAGATCGGCGTCTGCGCGGCGGCGACCGCATACATCCGCCCGATCGCCACGCCGAGCAGCGTCCGTTCGGACGGCGCATCGGTGGCCGCGCCAAGCAGCTCGCGCAGGCCCTCCATGTCCGGGCCGGAAAACGCGGCCGCGGCGTGCCGCTTGCAGTCATAGTTGAAGCACACCTCGACACTGTCGGCCTGGCCATGCGCGGGCGGCGCCAGCAGCACCGCCAGCGAAAGCCTGAGCGCGCGCCAGAGACTGCCCATGATCAGAGCGACCGGATCGAATCCAGCGGCATGCGCCAGCCCGACAGGTAATCATCGATGCACACAAGCACCCATGGGCTGCGGAAGCGATCCGCGGCCGCGGCCACCTCGTCGCGTGTCATCCACAATGTGCGCTCGATCCCGGCGTCGAGCCGCTGCGCCGGCAGCGGACCCGTGGCCCGACCGCAGAACGCGAATCGCATGAAGGTGCGCTCATTGGCCACGTCGCGCCACTGGTAGATGCCGGTCAGCCAATCGGGGACGAATCTGCACGCAGACTCCTCGAGCACTTCGCGCGCCACCGCCTCGAGCAGGGTCTCGCCGTCTTCCAGATGCCCCGCGGGCTGGTTGATGCGCAGACCGTCGGCGGCACGCTCCTCCACGAGCAAAAAGCGGCCGTCGGCCTCGATGATACCGGCGACGGTGACATGCGGCTTCCAGCGCGGCGTTGCCAAGCGCGCCTCCGATGAAAAACCCGCATTCTAGCGTTCCGGGGAGCGATGGCGCCGCGCCGCGACCGGGCGCGTGCCGGACCGCCGCGCCGCGGCCGGACTTCAACTTCAGTGACGCGGTTCAGTTCTTCGCGGCCGCCGGTGCCGGCCTGGCCGCCGACTTGTCGGCCTCGCCCCGGTCCGCGCCCGCCGGCCTGGGCAGTCCGGCCAACGGGTTGGCCGCCGCCGCGCTGGTGGGCGGAAGACCGGGCGGCCGCGCCTCGGCCTTCTCGGCCGCGCCAGACTTGGCCTCGAAGCCGGCGCGCCCCCTGTCCGGCCGGGACTCGGATCTCGGGTCCGCCTTGACCAGCGAAGGCACCGACACCTCGATCTTGTTGGAAGTCATGTAGTCGTTCATTTCCTTCCAGCCGGCGAACACCTGGGCTTTCGCGCTGTCCGGATACATCACGAAGCAATCCTCGAGCGCCCGCCCGGATTGCCGGCAGGCGCTGCCGACCGCGATCGCATCGGCCTCGCGCGCCTTGCTGCCGTCGAGCACGGCGATCTGGTCGCACGCGCCGGCCAGCAACATCAGCGGCAGCAGCAGCAGGAAAGAGGGAGGATGGCTCATGGATGACAGGGCGACTCGTGCGGCAAGGATAGCCGCGGCGCCGCGTTGCCGATGCGGGAAAAAGACCCGCATTGCAGCGCCTGTTCGCGCGCAAGGCGGCGCAGCACAGGCGCCCGATGCCCGGGGCGCCCACACCGGCTATACTTAGGAGCTACGGGACAAGAAATTCCCAAAACCGGCCGGGCCCGCCGCCTGCAAGCCGGTTTTTTGCTTTTGTCCAGGGTTGTCCAGGGTTGTCCAGGGTTGTCCACGGTGCGGCGGAAAACAGGCGGAAGACAGATTCACCCATCAGGGGCCGTGGCAACCGGCACCCGCGCGAGGAGGTTGTTTTGAAAATCGGTATCCCGAAGGAGATCCGTCCCGGCGAGACCCGCATCGCGGCCACGCCGGAGACGGTCAAGAAGTATGTGGCCGGCAAGCACGAAGTCATGGTCGAGTCCGGCGCCGGCGCCGGCGCGATGATTCCGGACGCCGACTATGCCGCCGCCGGCGCGCGCCTGGTCGATGCCGCCACGCTGTACGGCGCCGCCGAACTGCTGCTCAAGGTACGCCCGCCGCTGCCCGAGGAGATCGCCTGCATGAAGGCCGGCCAGGTGCTCGTCGGCACCCTCAACCGCTTCGATCCGGCCGGCCTGGAAGCGCTCGCCAGACAGGGCGTGACCGGCTTCGCGCTCGAAGCGGCGCCGCGCATCACGCGCGCCCAGTCGCTCGACGTACTGTCCTCGCAGGCCAACCTGGGCGGCTACATCGCCGTCCTTACCGCGGCCACCCATTATCCGAAGGTCATGCCGATGTTCATGACCGCCGCCGGCACCATCAAGGCCGCGCGCGCCGTCATCATGGGGGTAGGGGTGGCCGGGTTGCAGGCCATCGCCACCGCCAAGCGCCTCGGCGCCGTGGTCGAGGCCACCGACGTGCGTCCCGCCACCAAGGAGCAGGTGGAGTCGCTCGGCGCGAAATTCATCGACGTGCCTTTCGAGACCGACGAGGAGCGCGAAACCGCGCAAGGCGTGGGCGGCTATGCCCGTCCGATGCCGGAATCCTGGCTGAAGCGCCAGGCCGCCGCCGTGGCAGAGCGCATCAAGCAGGCCGATATCGTCATCACCACCGCCCTCATTCCGGGCCGGCCGGCTCCGGTGCTGGTCACCGAAGACATGGTCAAGAGCATGAAGTCCGGTTCGGTGATCGTCGACATGGCCGCCGAGCAGGGCGGCAACTGCCCGCTCACCGAGAAGGACAAGGTGGTCGTCAGGCACGGTGTCACGTTAGTCGGCCACACCAACTTCCCCGCGATGGTGCCGGCCGACGCCTCGGCGCTGTTCGCCCGCAACGTGCTCGACTTCCTCAAGCTCATCACGACCAAGGAAGCCGCGCTCGCCATCAACAAGGAAGACGAAATCGTCGCCGCCTGCCTGCTGACCGAAAACGGCCAGGTCGTCAAGAAAGGCTAAGGGATACGCCATGGACATCATCTCCCCCACCGTCACCAACCTGATCATCTTCGTGCTGGCCATCTACGTGGGCTACCACGTGGTGTGGACGGTGACACCCGCCCTGCACACCCCCCTCATGGCCGTGACCAACGCGTTGTCGGCGGTCATCATCGTCGGCGCCATGCTCGCCGCGGCGCTCACCACCAGCGACCTGTCGCGCTGGATGGGCACCGCCGCCGTGGCCCTGGCCGCGGTGAACGTCTTCGGCGGGTTCCTGGTCACCCGGCGCATGCTGGAAATGTTCAAGAAAAAAGACCGCGCGGCCCCGGCGGACGAAAAGCGGGGAGACCACTAAATGAGCCTCGACCTCGTCACCCTCCTCTACCTGGTCGCCTCGGTATGCTTCATCCAGGCGCTCAAGGGGCTGTCGCACCCGACCACCGCCCGCCAGGGCAACGTGTTCGGCATGGTCGGCATGGCGCTGGCCGCCTTCACCACCGTCGCCCTCATCTTCAAGCTCGCCGACGGCAAGGTGGCCGGCCTCGCCTACGTGATCGGCGGCCTCCTGGTGGGCGGCACCGCGGGCGCCATCATGGCCAAGCGCGTGGAAATGACCAAGATGCCGGAACTGGTCGCCTTCATGCACTCCATGATCGGGCTGGCGGCGGTGTGCATCGCCGTCGCGGTGGTGGGCGAGCCGGCCGCCTTCGGCATCGCCCCGGCAGGCCAGCCGATTCCCTACGGCAACCGCCTCGAACTGTTCATCGGCACCTTCGTCGGCGCCATCACCTTCTCCGGATCGGTGATCGCCTTCGGCAAGCTGTCGGGCAAGTACAAGTTCAGGCTGTTCCAGGGCGCACCGGTGATCTTCGCGGGCCAGCACATGGTCAACGCGATCATGGGCATCGCCATGCTCGGCATGGGCCTGTGGTTCACCGCCACCCAGGACTGGACGCCGTTCGTGATCATGACCGTGATCGCCTTCGTGCTGGGCGTGCTCATCATCATCCCGATCGGCGGCGCCGACATGCCGGTGGTGGTGTCGATGCTCAACTCCTACTCGGGCTGGGCGGCGGCCGGCATCGGCTTCTCCCTCAACAACTCGATGCTCATCATCGCCGGCTCGCTGGTCGGCTCCTCCGGCGCGATCCTCTCGTACATCATGTGCAAGGCGATGAACCGCTCGTTCTTCAACGTGATCCTGGGCGGCTTCGGCCAGGAAGGCGGCACCGCGGCGGGCAAGCAGGAGCAGCGCCCGGTCAAGAGCGGTTCGGCCGACGACGCGGCCTTCATGATGAGCAATGCCGAGACCGTGGTCATCGTGCCGGGCTACGGCCTGGCCGTCTCGCGCGCCCAGCATGCCTTGAAGGAACTGGCCCACAAGCTCGGCGAAAAGGGCGTGCAGGTGCGCTATGCCATCCATCCGGTGGCCGGGCGCATGCCCGGGCACATGAACGTGCTGCTGGCCGAAGCCGAGATTCCCTACGACCAGGTCTTCGAGATGGAGGACATCAATCCCGATTTCCGCCAGACCGACGTGGTCCTGGTGCTGGGCGCCAACGACGTGGTCAATCCGGCCGCCAAGACGCCGGGCAGCCCGATCTTCGGCATGCCGATCCTGGAAACCCATCTGGCGCGCACGGTCATCGTCAACAAGCGCTCGATGGCCTCCGGCTATGCCGGCCTCGACAACGACCTGTTCTACATGGACAAGACCATGATGGTCTTCGGCGACGCCAAGAAGTGCCTGGAAGACATGGTCAAGGCGCTCGACGCCCTCTGAAGGCGCCTCCCACCGCCTGAAAAGCCCGCGCGACGCGGGCTTTTTTTCGCCCGCCGTCCGCACGCGCCGGCGCATGCGCGGAGTTCGCGGCGCAATCCACGCCAGTTCGGCCGATGGTCGCGCGGCCCGATGGGTGACCATCGGAGGACTATGCGCCATCATTCCGCAAGGCTCATGCCCGGGCCGGTCCGCGTGCCGTGCCCGGGGCCGTTCCCGGGCCCGTTCCCGGATCCGTTCCACGGCCAGGTCGAAGCAGCGATCCTCCCCGCCCGCGCGGCCACAGATGAACCGTGGCTCACCGCGCGCGGCCCGCGCGCGCGCGCCGGCATCGCGCCAGGGCGGACATGAGCGGGATGCTGGCCGCCCCGCCTGCGCGCGCGTCGCGCGAGCCGCCGCCCCCGAAAGAGGCCCCAGGCGAGCCGCCGGGGCGCGCCGAGGCCGCGCCCGCGCGGCCGGCGCCCCTGCCCGACCTCGAGGGCGCCGGCGCGTTCGTGCTGTGCCTGCAGGCCGCGATGCTCGCGCGCGCCAGCCTCGCCGAGGCCGCCGGGGCGCTGGCCACGGAAATCGCCCAGGACCTGCACTGCGAGCGGGTCAGCGTGGGCTTGGCCGGCCGGGGCTCGGTGCGCCTGGTGGCCGCCTCCGGCGGCCGGGTGATCGAGCCGAGAAGCCCGGCCGGGCGCGCCATCGCCGCGGCCATGGACGAAGCCTTCGACCAGCAGGCCACGCTCATCCATCCGGCGCCCGCGCCGGCCCTCCCGTTCATCATCGCCGCGCAGCAGCGCCTGGCCGCCGGAGGCGGCGCCGTCTGCTCGATCCCGCTGATGAGCGGCGAACGCATCGCCGGCATCCTCACCCTGGAGCGCGCCACCGGCCCCTTCCGCGACTGGGAGGTCGCCCGGGCCGAGGACGCCGCCTGCTTCGCCGGGCCGCTGCTCGAACTGAAGCAACAGGCCCAGCGCGGCTGGCTGGCGCGCCTGGGCGCCACGCTCGCGGCCGGCGGCGGCCGCCTGGCCGGGCCGGGCGGCGGGCTGGCCCGGCTGGCCGTGGCAGGCGCAGCCGCGCTCGTCGCCGCGGCCGCGCTGGTGCCGGTGCCCTGGCGCATCGGCGCGCCGGCCCGCCTCGAGGGCGCCGTGCAGCGCGCCATCGTCGCCCCGGCCGACGGCTACCTGCGCCAGGCCAATGTGCGCGCCGGCGACCGGGTAAGCGCCGGGCAGGTGCTGGCCGAGCTCGCCGGCGAGGACATGCAGCTCGAGCGGGTCCGCCGCGAGAATGAGTTGCGCCAGCACGAAAACGCCTACAAGGCCGCGCTGGCGCGCTCCGACCGCGCCCAGATGGTGATCCACTGGGCGCGCGCCGGCGAAGCCCAGGCGATGCTCTCGCTCATCGACGGCCAGATCGAGCGCGCGCAGATCCGCGCGCCCTTCGACGGCCTCATCATCAAGGGCGACCTGAGCCAGACCCTGGGCAGCCCGGTCACCCGCGGCGACGTGCTGCTCACCATCGCCCCGGGCGAGAGCTTCCGCATCATCGTCGAGGTCGACGAGGCCGACATCGCCGGCATCGCCGTGGGCCAGCCCGGCAAAATGGCCCTGGCGGCCAGCCCGGAGAAGCCGCTCGAGTTCACCGTGCGGCGCATCGTGCCCGCGGCCACCAGCGGCGAGGCGCGCAACTACTTCGAAGTGGAGGCCGACCTGGTCGCCGGCGGCGCGGCGCTGCGCCCCGGGCTGCGCGGCGTGGCCAAGATCGAGGCGGGCCGGCGCAGCCTGCTGCGCATCCTCGCCGAGCGCCCGCTCGGCTGGCTGCGCGTGTGGCTCTGGTCGGCCGGCCTGTAGCCATGCACGACCCCCTGGTCTCGGGCGCCTGGCACCGCGTGGCCGATCTGCGCCCGCAGCTCGCGCCCGACGCGGGCCTCGCGCGCCAGCGCGCGCGCGAGCGCATCTGGCACCTCCTGACCGATCCCGGCTCCGGCCGGCAGGTACGCCTGAACGCGCCCGCGTGGGCCTTCGCCGGGCGCTGCGACGGCACGCGCAGCGTCGACGAGATCTGGCGCCTGCTCGTTTTGCGCATGGGCGACGCCGCGCCCTCCCAGGACGACGTGCTGCGCCTGGTCGCGCAACTGCACGCGCAGGGCCTGCTGCTGTTCGACCGCGCGCCCGACCTGACCGCCCTGTTCGTCGCGCGCCAGGCCGAGGCGCGGCGCCGCGAGCGCGCCTGGATCAACCCGCTGGCGCTGCGCCTGCGCCTGCTCGACCCGGGCATGGCGCTCGAGCGCCTCGCGCCGCGCCTGGCCGGCCTTTTCAGCCTGCCCGCGCTGGCCGTCTGGGGCCTGTGCGTGGCCATCGGCGCGCTGCTGTGCGGCATGCATTTCGCCGCCCTCAAGGCGGAGGCGGCGCGCCTCATCGACACGCCGCGCGCGCTGTGGCTGCTCTGGCTGTGCTATCCGCCCATCAAGGCCCTGCACGAGTTCGCCCATGCGCTGGCGGTGCGCCATTTCGGCGGCCAGGTCCGCGAGGCCGGCATCACCCTGCTGTTCTTCACCCCCGCGCCGTATGTCGACGCGTCGGCGGCGAGCGCCTTCCCCGACCGGCGCGAGCGCATGGTGGTGAGCGCGGCGGGCATCGCCGCCGAACTCTTCGTCGCCGCCTGCGCGGCCATGCTGTGGGCCGCGCTCATGCCGGGCCTGCTGCGCGACGCCGCGCTCACGCTGCTCCTGATCGGCGCGGTGTCGACGGTCGCGGTCAACGCCAACCCGCTGATGCGCTTCGACGGCTACCACCTCGCCTGCGACGCGCTCGACCTGCCCAACCTGGCCATGCGCAGCGCCGCCTGGTGGGGCGCGCAATGGCGCCGCGCCCTCGCCGGCGGCGCCGCGCCCGCCGCCGCGCTGCTGGCGCGCGGCGAATTGAAATGGCTGGTCCTGTACGCGCCGGCGGCGCTGGCCTGGCGCGTCGGCCTGGCCGTCACGCTGGTGCTGTGGGTCGGCGCGAAGTCGGCGCTGCTGGGCGGCCTTCTCGGCGCCGCCCTGCTCGCCTGGGCGCTATGGCGCGGCCTGGCGGCGCTGTGCGGCGCGGCATCCGCCGCCCCGCAGAGCGCGCGCCGGCGCACGCGGCTCGCCGCGGGCATGGCCGGCGCCGCCGCGGCCGTGCTCCTGTTCGCCGTGCCGGTGCCCAGCACGGTGGTCGCGCAGGGCGTCGTCTGGCCGCCGGAGGACGCGCAGGTGCGCGCGCAGACCGCCGGCTTCATCGACACCGTGGCCGCGCGCCACGGCCAGGCGGTGACGCCCGGCGCGGTGCTCATGACCCTGCGCGAAGACAGCCTGGCCGCCGAGCGCGAGCGCCTGCAAAGCCAGGAAGCCGGCCATCGCACGCGGCAGTACGAGGCGCTCCTGCGCGACCCGGCGCGGGCGGTCGCCGCCGCCCAGGACATCGAGCGCGCCGAGGCCGAACTGGCGCGCGTGGAAGCGCAGATCGCCCTGCTGGAGGTGCGCGGCGGCGCCGCCGGGCGCCTGGTATTGCCGCGCGAAGCCGACCTGCAGGGCAGCTACGCGGCGCGCGGCGCCATGCTCGGCTACATCCTCGGGCCCCAGGCCGCCAACGTGCGCGCCGTCCTCGCGGAGGGCGATGCGCTGCGGGTGCGCGAGCGTGCGCGCGGGGTCGAGGTGCGCGCCGTCGAGGCGCGCCTGGCGGCGCTGCCGGCGCGCCTGGCGCGCGAGGCGCCGGGCGCGGTGCGCCAGTTGCCCAGCGCGGCGCTCGGCGAGCGCGCCGGCGGCGGCTTCGCCGTCGACCCGGCGGACCGCGACGGCCTGCGCACCCTGGAACCGGTGTTCCTGGTCGACGTGCAGGTGCCGGACCTGTCCAATGAGCGCATCGGGGCGCGGGTGTGGGTGCGCTTCGACCTGGGCCTTGAGCCGATCGGCACGCAAACCCTGCGGCACGCGCGCCGGTTGCTGCTGCGCCACTTCAATCCCCGCGGCCATGACGCGGGGGCCGGCGCATGAACATGGGCACCACCTTCGCCATGCCCGGCATCGTCCGCGGCGAGCGCCCGGAGCGCCACGCGGTGCCGCCGGCCAACCCGCTGACCGCGCCGCTGGCGCGCTGGGCGCGCGCGCTCGGCCAGGGCGGCGCCGGGCTGGCGCTGCCGCGCCTACGGCGCTGCGCCACGCGCGCGCTGGCCCGCGCCGCGCGCCTCGACGGCTTGGCCGGCGACGCCTGGGCGGCGCAGCTGGCCGCCACCCGCGCCGGGCTGGTGCGCGACGGCGCCACCGACCGGCACTGCATCGAGGCCTTCGCGCTGGCGGCGCTGGCCTGCCGGCGCCATTTCGGGCACACCCCCTACCCGGGCCAGCTCGTCGCCGCCCGCGCGATGCTCGCAGGCCGGCTGGTCGAAATGGCCACCGGCGAAGGCAAGACCCTGGCGCTGGCCATCGCCGCGGCCACCGCCGCGCTGGCCGGCGCCCCGGTGCACGTGATCACCGCCAACGACTATCTCGCCGCGCGCGACGCCGGCGAATTCGCCGCCTTTCACGCCGCCCTGGGGCTGCGCGTCGCCCATGTCGAAGAAGCCATGGGACGGGAGGCGCGGCGCCGCGCCTACGCGGCCGACATCACGCACTGCACCGCCCGCGAACTGGCCTTCGACTACCTGCGCGACGCGCTGCTGCAGCCGCACGCCACCGGCGACCTGGACCTGCGCGCCCGGCGCCTGGCCGGCCGGGCGCCGCCGGACGGCGCGCTGCTGCGCGGCCTGTGCGTGGCCCTGGTCGACGAGGCCGACACCCTGCTCATCGACGAAGCGCGCGTGCCCCTGGTGCTCTCGCGCGCCGGCCCCGACGCCGGCGAGGCGCGGCTTCTGGCCGGCGCTCTGGCGCTCGCCCGGCAACTTGAAGCGCCCGCCGATTTCGAACCCGGCGCGGGCTTCGAGCGGCTCACCCTCACCGCCGCCGGGCGCGCGCGCGTGGCCGCTGCGGCGCTCGAAGGCGGCCCCGGCGCGGCCGTCGCGCGGCACCGCGAGGACTGCGTGCGCATGGCCCTGGCCGCCCTGCACCACACCCTGCGCGACCGCGACTATGTGGTCGTCGACGGCGCGGTGCGCATCGTCGACGAGCACACCGGCCGCGTCGCCGGCGGCCGCGCCTGGTCGCGCGGGCTGCACCAGCTCGTCGAGATGAAGGAGGGCCTGCGCCCTTCCGCGCCGGGACAGACCGCCGCGCAGATCACCTACCCGCGCCTGTTCGCCCGCTACCTGCACATCGCCGGCATGAGCGGCACCCTCACCGAGTGCGCCGGCGAAATGCGCGCCACCTACGGGCTGGGCCTGGTGCGCGTGCCGCCACGCGCGCCCTCGCGCCGGCGTGCGCTCGCCCCGCGCCTGTTCGCCGACAACCGGAGCCTGTTCGCGGCCGTGGCCGAGCGCGCCGCCGCCATCGCCGCCGCCGGCCGGCCGGTGCTCATCGGCACCGCCAGCGTGGCCGAATCGGAGCACCTGGCGCAGCTGCTCGCCCGCCGCGGCCTGCCGCACGCCCTGCTCAACGCCCGCGAACCCGGCGCGGAGGCCGGCGTCATCGCCGCGGCCGGCCGGGCCGGCCGCATCACGGTGGCCACCAGCATGGCCGGGCGCGGCACCGATATCGGCCTCGACGCGCGCGCCCTGGCCGCCGGCGGCCTGCACGTGATCCTGTGCCAGGCCAACCACACGCGCCGCGTCGACCGGCAGTTCATCGGCAGGGCCGCGCGACGCGGCGAGCCGGGCAGCTTCGAGGTCTGGCGCTCGCTGGAGGCGCCGCTGTTCGCGCGCCATCTGGCGCCCGGGCGGCGTTCCGCCGCCTGCCGCCTGGCCGCGCGCTGGCCGCGCTTCGCCGATGCGCTGGCGGCCGGCCTGCAGTGGCTCGAGGAACGCGCCCAGGCCCGCCAGCGCGCCGACCTGTGCCGCGCGGACGATCAAGCCCGGCGCGCCTTCGCATTTTCACCAGGAGTCCATCCATGAACCGCTTGCGCATCACCGCCATCGCGCTGGCCTGCCTTGCCGCCTGGGCCGGCCGCGCCGACGCCACCCAGCCGCTGGGCTGCCTGATCGAACCCTTCCAGGTGGCCGACGTCGGCAGCCCGGTGATCGGGGTCATCGAGTCCGTCCGCGCCGAGCGCGGCGACCTGGTGAAGAAGGGCCAGCCCCTGGCGACCCTGCGCGCCGACCTCGAGCGCGCCCAGCTGGGCGTGGCGACGAGCAAGTCGCAGACCTTCGCCGAACTCAACGCCGCCGAAGCCAACGCCGTGCTGGCGCGGCAGAAGCTCGCGCGCGCCGAAGACCTCCTGGCGCGCCAGTTCATCGCGCCCCAGGCGCTCGACCAGGCGCGCGCCGAGGCGCGCATCGCCGAGGAGCGCGTCGCCCAGGCGCGCGAGCTCAGGCGCACCGCCGAGCGCGAGCTCGAACTGGCCCAGGCGCAGCTCGCCTTGCGCACCATCCGCGCGCCCAGCGACGGCGTGATCGCCGACCGCTACCTCTCGGCCGGCGAGCGGGTCGAGGAAAAGCCGCTGTTCCGCGTGGCCATGATCGACCCGCTGCGGGTGGAGATGGTGCTGCCGGCGCAGATGTTCGGCAGCGTCGCGCCCGGCGCGGTCATCGCCATCACGCCGGAGTTTCCCAACGCCGGCCAGCGCCCCGCCAGGGTGGTGCTGGTCGACAAGCTCATCGACGGCGCGAGCAACACCTTCCGCGTGCGCCTGGCCCTGCCCAACCCGGACGCGCGCCTGCCGGCGGGCCTGCGCTGCAAGGCCGACCTGGCCGGCAGCCTGCCCGCCGCCGCGCCCGCCGCCGCGCCGGCCCGGGACGGGTTCCGGCGGGTGGGCGCCGACCTGCCTTCCGCCGCCCCGGCGGGGCGCGCCGGCGCACAACCGGGCGCCCCGGCCGCGCCGCCGGCGAAGGCGGAACGCTCGCGCAGCTAGGCCGCCGCGAACCCGCGCCCGATTCCCCATGTGGCCTTTCACCCGACGCCGCCGTGCCGCCTTCGAGCGGGCGCAGGCCGAGCCGCTCGAGCCGCGCCTGCTCTACTCGGCCGACCTGGCCGCAGCCCTGGGCGGGGTGGGCGGGGTGGGCGGGGTGGGCGGGGTAGGCGACCCGCAGGCCGGCGCCCCGGCCGCCGAGACGCGCAGCCTGGACGCGACGGGCGACTACGCGGCGGCGACGGCAAGCCAGCCCACCGCGGCGACACCGGGCCTGGCCCAGGCGGCCAGCGCAAGCCGCGCCGAGGCGACCACGAGCCGCGCCGCCGCCGGCACCGCCGACACGCGCACGGGGCTGCGCGAACTCGCCTTCATCGACGCCGGCGTCGCCGACCGCGCGGTGCTGGTGGCCGACCTGGCGCGCCAGCAGGCCGCCGGGCGCGCCATCGAAATCATCGACATCGGCCGCGCCGAGGACGGCATCGCCATCATCACCCAGGCCCTCGGCCGCAGCCAGGGCATCGGCGCGGTCCATTTGCTCGCCCACGGCAGCGACGGCCGGGTGCGCCTGGGCGACGCAGACCTCGACGCCGCCGCGCTGGGGGCACGCGCCGCCGAGATCGCCGGCTGGGGCGCCGCCTTCGCGCCCGGCGCCGACCTGCTGATTTACGGCTGCGACGTGGCCGCCGGCACGCGCGGCATGGCGCTGATCGACCGGCTGGCCGCGCTCACCGGCGCCGACGTGGCCGCCAGCGACGATGCCACCGGCGCGGCCGCGCTGGGCGGCGACTGGCGCCTGGAGCAGCGCACCGGCGCCATCGACGCGCAAACCGCCCCGAGCGAGGAGGCGCAGCAGGCCTGGCAGGCCGCGCTGGCGCTTGCCGCCACCGACCCCTTCAGCAGCGCCGGCAACATCGACGGCCAGACCGGTGGCAGCGGCTGGGCCGGCGCCTGGACCGCCTCCGGATCGACCATCCAGGCCGTCGGCAGCAACTTTCACGACCCGAGCGGTCTGCTCGCCGTCAGCGGCGGGTCGGTCAAGCTCAACTTCAGCGGCACGTTTGCCACCGCGACCGCGACGCGCGATCTGGCCGCCACGCTCGGCGCGGACGGCACCACCACCTGGATCGGCTTTTTGCTCCAGCCCGACAAGACCTCCGCCAGCGACACCCTGGGCATCGCCTTCGGCAGCAGCACTGCCGGCTTCGTCGGCTACAAGGGCAACCAATTCGTCGTCGGCGAGGCCGGCTCGCCCACCCCCGCCGGCGTGCCCGGCATTGCCGCGAACGACGACGACGCCGCGTTTCTGGCGCTCAGGATCGAGCATGGCGCCGACGGCGACACCCTGACCCTGTATGTGAACCCGACGCCGGGCCTGGCATCACCGGACTCGTCCCACAGCGCCAGCGCGTTCATGGAACTCGGCACCTACACCGGCATCAAGATCATGGGCAGCAACGGCGTTTCGAACAACAGGGCGGAACTCGACGAAATCCGCATCGGCACAAGCTTCGCCGACATCGCCCCGACGGCCGGCGCGCATGCCCCGGTGCTGGACACTGCCGCCAGCCCCTCCCTGGGCAGCGTGCTCGAAGGCGCCACCAACCCCGCGGGCATCACGGTGGCCGCTCTGGTGGTCGACGGCAGCATCACCGACGCGGACGGCGCG
>Ga0068877_10000233_pt1 | contig 47779 bp, 39 predicted proteins | sample NOAtaG_FD_66437 | JGI IMG/M metagenome (GOLD analysis project Ga0068877, IMG submission 66437) | Freshwater lake microbial communities from Lake Erie, under a cyanobacterial bloom - NOAA_Erie_Diel6S_1000h metaG | ecosystem: Environmental > Aquatic > Freshwater > Lake | place: USA: Ohio, Lake...
CAACGCCGGTTTGCCGGTGCCGTCCACGGGAAAAGGCGCCAATGAACTTGGTATCGTCACGGTCGGTGGCGGCGACATCAACGCGATGGTCAGGGATGACTTCTTGGTCAACCAGTCGCGGGTGTTCACCCTTGCTGGCGGCAACATCCTGATCTGGTCGGCCGAAGGCAACATCGATGCCGGTCGCGGCGCCAAGACCGCGGCCAGTGCGCCACCGCCGCGCATCTTCATCGATTCGTCCGGCAACGTGCAGACCGACATTTCGGGCTCGGTGTCCGGCAGCGGCATCGGCACGCTGCAAACCCGCGCTGGCACACCGCCCAGCGACGTGACACTCGCTGCGCCCAAGGGTGAAATCAACGCCGGCGACGCCGGCATCCGGTCGACCGGCAATTTCGACAGCGCGGCCATCCGCTTTGTCGGCGCGGACAACGTGCAGGTCAAGGGCGATTCCGCCGGGGTGCCGCCGCCTGCGAGCGTAGGCAGCAATGCCAGCGCTTCACTCGTAACTCCCGGGGGTGACGCGTCGCGCGCGGCGGCCGAGCAGGCGACCGCCGCCGCGCAGACCCGGACGCCGGATGCGCGCCAAGCCATCACCAGCAATCAGTTTCTCGGCTTCGGTGAATGACGAACTCCTGTCACGTGCATGAAAAGCGCGCCAAGTACCCTCCGGCCCGAAGCCGCGCGGAGTCTTTCTTCGATGTTTACGGCGCTCGTGCCGCGCGCGGGCAGGCGCTTCGCGCCACCCGGAAGCGGCGGTCGAGATTCCCCTTTCCAACGGTAAAAGCCATGAATTCCCTGATTTCCCGGTTCGCCATTTGCTGGTTTCTTTGCCTCGCAATGGTTACTGCACACGCCGCCGACTGGGCCCACAAGCAAAAAATCACCCTCGACGCCACGGCGGCGGCCGGCAATCTCGCGCAGGGGGCTACCAGCGTTCCCATCGCGGTGCGCCTGCACAGCGGCAACTTCACTTTCGCCGATGCCAAGCCGGACGGCAGCGACATCCGCTTCATGTCGGCCGACGGCAAGCTGCCGCTCAAGTTCCATATCGAGCAGTACGACGCCGCCAACGAACTCGGTGTCGCCTGGGTGCTGGTGCCGAAGATCACGCCCAACGCCAAAACCGACAGTTTCGTCATGGAGTGGGGCAACCCGGCCGCGCCGCCTACCGGCGACGCCCGTGGCACCTACGACGCCAGCCAGATCTTCGTGCTGCACTTTTCCGACAAGGAGGGCGTGCGCGACGCCACCGGCAACGCCAACAACGCGCAGACCGCCACCGCAAAACCGGTCGCGGCGGGTCCGATGGGCGGCGCGCTGGTGTTCACCGGGGCGGAATCGATCACGCTGCCGGCTTCGCAGTCCTTGCGCGTGAGCGCCGCCAACGGCTTCACCTTCTCGGCCTGGGTCAAGCCGGTGGCCGCGCCGGAAGGCAACCTCATGGTGTTGGGCAGCGGCGCGCAGGCGCTCACCGTCGGGTTCTCCGGCGGCAACCTCGCGGTTTCCGCGGGCGCGTCCAGGGCGGCCGCCACCACCGCGCTCAAGCCAGGGGTTTGGCAAAACGTGGCCGTATCGGTCGCGGCCGGCAAGGTCAGCTTCTACATCGATGGCGCGGCGGCCGGCACGGCCGACCTCGCGCTGGCCGACACCGCCGGCGCGGCGGTCATCGGCGAAGGCTTCAAGGGCGAAATCGACGAAGTGGGCCTCTCCGGCACTGCGCGCGCGGCGGACTACATCCGCGCCCGCGCCGTCGCCGAGATGGCCGAGTCGCCGCTGGTGGTGGCCAACGAGGCGGGCGGCGGCGAAGAGGCCTCCTACATGGGCATCCTGCTGGGCGCGCTCACGCTCGACGGCTGGATCGTCATCGGCATCCTGGCGGTGATGTTCGTCATCAGCGTGTGGGTGATGATCGCCAAGACCAGCTTCATCCTCAAGGCGCAAAAGGGCAACGACTTCTTCGTCAAGCGCTTCCGCGAGAAGTCGGCGCAGCTGCTCACCCCGGGCGACCCGGAAGCCGCGGCGCTTGCCAATGACCGTGCGGTCAGGCATTCGCCGATCTACCGCATCTATGCCATCGGCCTTACCGAAATCGCCCATCGCTTCGAGCACCAGGCGCGCGAGGGCAAGAACCGCAGCCTTTCGCTGGCCGCGCTCGAGGCCATCCGCGCCTCGATGGATGCCGGCATCGTGCGCGAAGGGCAGCGCCTGAACAGCCAGATCGTGCTGCTCACCATCGCCATTGCCGGTGGTCCGTTCCTGGGCCTGCTGGGCACGGTGGTGGGCGTGATGATCACCTTCGCGGCCATCGCCGCGGCGGGGGACGTCAACGTCAACTCCATCGCCCCCGGCATCGCGGCGGCGCTGGTGGCCACCGTCGCCGGCCTGGGCGTGGCGATCCCGGCGCTGTTCGGCTACAACTGGCTGGCCTCGAAGATCAAGGAAGTCACCTCCGACATCCTGGTGTTCTCCGACGAGTTCCGCACCAAGTCGGCCGAGCTCTACGAACCCTAGGAACGGCGCGGATCATGCAAGTTCAGGCGGAAAACCAGGCCTATGACGAGATCAACGTCACGCCCATGCTCGACCTGGCCTATGTGCTGCTGGTGATCTTCATCATCATGACCACGGCCTCGGTGCAGGGGGTGAAAGTGGAACTGCCCAAGACCAAGACCACCGCCAGCCTGGCCAAGGCGGGCACCCGCGCCGTTACCGTGTCGGAGCGTGGCGACCTGTTCCTCGACGCCTATCCCATGACCATGGAGTCGCTGGAAGCGCGGCTGGGCCAGTTGAAGGCCGGCAACCCGGGCCTGCCGATTGTCGTCAAGGGCGATGGCCGGGTGCAGTACGGCAAGGTGATGGAGGTGCTGGAGATGATGAAGCGACTCGACATCGTCGATGTGGGCCTGGTCACCGTAAGGGCGAAATGACATGCAGGTTCAGGCCGAAACCAAACCCTACGACAGCATCAACGTCACGCCCATGCTGGACCTCGCCTATGTGCTGCTGGTGATCTTCATCCTCATGACCACCGCCTCGGTGCAGGGCCTCACCATCAACCTGCCCAAGCCCAGCAACAAGCCCTCGACGGTCAAGAAGGAGTTGCGCATCGTGCAGGTGATGCCGGGCGGGCGCTTGCTGTTGAACGGCGCGTCGGTCACCATGGGCGAACTGGAATCGCTGCTCACCGCCGTGCACAGCCGCGCGCCCGACATGTCGCTGGTGATCAAGGGCGACCCGCAGGCGGAATACGCGCGGGTGGTGGAGGTCATCGACCTGGCGGGGCGGCTCAACATCTCCAACCTGGGTCTCGCCACGGCGAGGATCGGCACCTGACATGGCCGAAGAAGAGCGCCCCGCGAAGTTCCGCAACCTGCTGGTCGCGGGCGTGGTCATCCTGGCGCTTGCGCTGGTCGGCGCGGGCGTCTACTACTTCATGAACCTGAAGAGCTCGGGCGGACCGAAAAAGCCGCCCAAGATATCGCTCATACCGACCACGCCGCCACCCCCGCCACCGCCGCCCAAGGAGGAAAAGCGTCCCGAGCCTCCCAAGGAACAGAAGGAGGTGAAGATGGAGCAGGTGGAGCAGAAGAACGAGGCGCCGCCCGACCAGAGCCTCAAGATGGAAGGCGCCGCCGGTGAAGGGCCGAGCGTGTTCGGCGGTGGCAAGGTTGTCAATGAGGACATGGGCAAGATCGGCGAGCCGGGGGCCGCGACGGGCGGACCGGCGACGAGCGGTACCAACCGGATGCAGTTCGCAATGTTCACCAACAACGCGCAGCAGTTGCTGCACGACGAGATCAAGAAGCGGCTGGCCGACAAGACCCGCGGCCGCGATTTCCGCGCCAGCTACAAGATCTGGCTCGACCCTGACGGCTCGATCAAGCGCTTCGAGCTCACCCCCACCGGCAACAGCGATGTGGACGAGGACCTGCGCGCCGCGCTGGCGGAGGTGCGCAGCCTGCGTCTGGCGCCACCGGCCGACATGCCGCAGCCGCTGCGCTTCCTGTTCACATCGCGCGCCGCCGGCTAGCGCGATGCCAACCCCACGCTTCACGATGTTCCCCATGCCACTACGCAAACCCCGACCTCCGCGCCTGCGGGCGCTGGCGCTGCTGCTCGCCATCGGCCTCGCCCCCCAGATCCGCGCGAGCGAGCGCGAAGACCTCGAGCAACTGCGCAACACCACCATGTCGCTGATCCAGGCGCTGGTCGAGCAGGGGTTGCTCACCCGCGAAAAGGCGGCCGAACTTCTGAAGAAGGCCGAGGTTCGGCCGTCCGCTCCGGCGGCGCCGCAGACGGCGCGCACTGGCCCCGATGGCAAGCCTGTGGTGCGCGTTCCCTATGTCTCGGAGACGGTCAAGACCGAGATGCGCGAACAGATCAAGCAGGAGGTGCTCGCGCAGGCCAGGCGCGAACGCTGGGGGGATCCCGGCACTTTGCCCGAATGGATCGAGCGCATCCGTTTCGAGGGTGATATCCGCCTGCGCCTCCAGGACGAGTTGTTCGACCGCACCAACACCGCGGCGGTGTTCTACCAGGCGCAGGGCGCGGCTGGCAATCCGATCTATGCGCCGGACCTTGTCAACACGACCGAGGACCGCACCCGGCTGACCCTGCGCGCGCGCTTCGGGCTGCTGGCCAAGGTGGGCGAGAACGTGTCCGCCGGTGTGCGCATTGCGACCGGCAGCCTGACCGGCCCCGCCTCGACCTCGCAAACCCTGGGCGGCGGCAACAACAACTTCAACCGCTACACCGTGGGGCTGGACCGCGCCTACCTGCGCTGGCAACCCACCGGCTGGCTGCAGCTCGACGGCGGCCGCATGCCGAATCCCTTTTTCTCGACCGACCTCCTGTGGGCCGACGACCTCGGTTTCGACGGCGTGGCCGCGACCGTCAAGCCGCGCCTGAACGACCGCGTCGTCGGCTTCGCCACCATCGGCGCGTTTCCCTTGCAGGAGCTGGAGTCCAGCCGGCGCGATCGCTGGTTGACCGGCGTGCAGGTGGGCGCGGAATGGGCGGTGAGCGAGGAAACCCGGGTCAAGTTCGGCGTGGCCCAGTATGCGTTTCGTGCCGTGGAGGGCGTGGCGGAAGCCGCGGGCAGCCTGGGCACCACCAATTACGGCATCAGCGAGTACCGGCGCAATCTGCGCCAGAAGGGCAACACCCTGTTCAATATCGCCGACCCGGCTGCGGCCGCGCCGAACAACGTGCTGCTGGGCCTCGCCTCACGATTCCGGCCCTTCAATGTGACCGGCACGATCGAACTGGCACATTTCGACCCGGTGTTCGTGTCGTTGACGGCGGACTATGTGAAAAACCTCGGCTTCGACCGCGCCGAGATCCGCAATCGAACCGGTTTCGACCTCGAGGCCAAGACCGCCGGGTATCAGACCCGCCTTCAGGTGGGCAATCGCGCCATGCGCAACGCCGGCGACTGGCAGGTGTTCGGCGCCTATCGGGTGCTCGAGCGCGACGCCGTGCTGGACGGTTTCACCGACACCAGCTGGAACCTCGGCGGGACCAACTACAAGGGCTGGAGCGTGGGCGGCAGCTACGGCATCGATCGCAATGCATGGATGTCGGCGCGCTGGATCAGCACCCGGGCGCTGACCTACCCGGGCGGGCCGTGGGCGCCATTCAATGTGGACGTGCTGCAGGTCGAACTCAACGGCAGGTTCTGAGCATGGCCGCGCGCAAGGTTTCCGCCCTCATGCTGGCCGCCGCGCTGGGTACGGCTTGGACGCTTTTGCCGGCGCTGCTCGCCATGCCGGCCGGTGCCCAGGCGCAACAGGACAAGAAGGGCGCGCGCGAGCGCGAGGCCGCACGGCGCGCCCAGCAGGCGCTCAAGAAGGCCGAGGAGGAAAAGGCCGCGCTCCTGCGCGAGAAGACCGAGCTTGACGACAAGCTCAAGGCGGCGACGGTGCGCATCGGCGAGGCCGAGAAAGCGGCCCGCGGGCTGCAGGGTGCCGTGGCGCGTGCGCGCAAGCTGGAGCAGGAACTGGCGGCCGAGCGGGCGACCGTGGTCGATCTGAAAGCGCAGCTTGAAGCGTCCGGCCAGAGAGTCGCCGCGGCGGGGGCGCTGCAGACCGAGACGCAGCGGTCCCTGGGCTCGCGCGATGTGCAGGTGCGCCAGCTGCAGGCCACCCTGCTGCAAAGCCGTACCCAGGCCGCGGCGGAGATCGGCAGCTGCGAAGCCAAGAATGCCAAGCTGTACGCATATGGCACCGAACTCATGCGCCTGTATCGCGACAAGACCGCGTTCGACGCGATCCGCCAGGCGGAACCGTTGACCGGGCTCAAGTCCGTCGAGATCGAGAATGTTCTCGAGGAGTATCGGGACAAGCTTGCCGCCGGCCGGGCGGGCGGGCGCTAGCCCGGGCTTTGGGGCAGCACGGCAGGCCCTGGTCCCGCGCGGCCGGCCTCGGCCAGGCGCACGCTCGTCCTGACCGCCGCGCAACCCAGCGCTGCACCCAGCGCCACGCTGCCGCCGTTGAGCAAGAATTTCCCGATCGGGGTGGCCAGCGTGGTTTCGTGCGGGGCAAAGGCGTGCAACGGAATGTCCCGGAAATAGATCCACAGGGTGAGCGGCAGCCCCGCCAGCAGCCACAACGCAAGCACGGCCGTGCCGGCCAGCGCGCGCGCCATCATTTCGCGCCGCGAGCGCGCCGGCCAGCCCGTCAGCAAAGCGATCAGCATCACCGCCGGCTGAAGCAGCACGCCGATCGCAGTCGAACTGGTAAGGAGCGTTCCAGGACGCATCGGGATGATTCCCTCCTCGATCGGAATGAAGAACAGCCGGGCCACCGCCGCGCGCCCGAGCAGAGCGAGTTCGCTGCCGGAGCCGCCTTGCGGGGTGCGGTAAGTGAGTTCGAACGTGTAGGTGTAGCGCGCGTCCATCCATTGCACCGCCGCGCCAAGGTAAGGCACCAGCGTCTCGATCAGCAGCGGCCCGCCGCGCAGGACGAGCCACACCGCCAGGGTGCCGGCCAGCGCGGCCCGCAGGGCCATTTCAGGCGGCGAAATGTCGAGAAGGGCGACCGGTGCGGAGGACGGCATGGAAGTACAGGCCGATGGCAGCCACCAGCACCACCGGCAGCACGGTGGTATGCAGCAGTTCGAACAAGGTGCGGTCGGAGCGGAACGCATGGAACAAGGCCACGATGCGAGCCTGGTTGAGCGCGAACGCGAGCATCAGCCCCAACGCGAATCCGGCGGCGCGGCGGCGCCACCCCAGCGGCGCGGCGATGAATGCCGCTGCCAGCAGAAAGTAGATGTCGGTGCCCTCGCAGCCGTTGGCGATACTGATGCCGCCACCGGCGGCGACGATCCGCCCGGCCTGCGTGCGCGCGCCGATTTCCGGATTTATCCAGCTGATCAGCTGCGTGGCGGGCTTGCTGCCGACCTCGACCAGGAAGAACCGCTCCACCGCCGTTCCGGCGCTTTGCGCATACAGGCCCTGCAGCAGTACGTAGCACAGCACGAAGATCACCACCCGCACCCACCCCGGCCAAGGCCGCGCGGGTTCCCCGCCGGGTTGGTAGCCGTCCGGCATGTAGGGCACGCCGGTTTCGGAGCGCGGCAGATCCATGCGGGTCCTATGGCCGTCCGCGGCAAAACGGCGAGCAGGCCGTGTGCCTGGTGGCCGCGCCGTGGGGGCTCGAGGCGGAACGCATGGGCGCTATGACGGAGGACAAGGTCGGGGGATGCCTTTCGGGCGACCGGCAGGCGCAGTCCGCCACGCCCGCCTGATCCGGTTGCGTAGAAGTCTAGCCATGGAATGTTCCATTTTCATGACCTGCGGCGGCGCCCGCGTGATGCCTTCGGGCCATGCGCAACATCGATTGCGCGAAGCGACTGTCAACACGCTGCAATGCGCGTCCGATAGATTCGCACCCCATGGGAACCTCCAGCGCAGACATCGCATTGACGGGGTGCGCGCCGTGGAAGGCGCGAGGCGGCCGGCCGGGCGCACCCGGGCCGGATGCCGCCGACCCCGGCGCCTGCCCGGCGCGCGAGCGCGCAGGCAGCGTCGAACGCCTGCGCGCAGCGTTGTCGGACGACCCGGCCAATCCGCGCCTGCTGCGGCTGCTCGCAGCGGCCTTGCGGGAGCGCGGTCGCTTTAGCGAATCCATCGAGGCTTTGCGCCGCGCGGTGGGGTGCGGGCGCGCCGGTCTCGGTCTGCTGGTAGAACTGGGCGCGACCCAGTTCATCTCCGGCTCGGCCGCGGCGGCGCTGTACACCTGCGAGCGCGCCATCTCCATCGCCCCGGATTGCGCGCCGGCCTGGACGCTGCGCGGCCAGGCCCTGCTGACGCTCGGCCGCATGGAGGAAGCCCTTGATGCGCATTGCCGCGCCACCGTGCTCGCGCCGCGCGACGCGCATGGCTGGCTGCAGCGCGGCTTGCACCTGCTGCGCATTGCGCGTCCGGCCGAAGCGCGCCGGTGCCTGGCGCGTGCGCTGGCATGCGATCCCGGCCTGGCGGCGGCCTGGATGCGCCAGGGCGATGCGCTGGTGGCGCTGGGGCGCTACCGGATCGCACTGGAGAGTTATGAGCGCGCCATCGAGATCGATCCGCATCTGGCGCGGGCGCTGCTGTGCAGGGCGCGGGTGCAGGCGCGGCTGGCGGGACCGCCGCGCGGCCGCGGCGCGCGCGCCTAGGCGATAGCGCATGCCAGATCGCGCGCCCCGGCAAGAAGGCGCCGCGCAACCCGCGGGCCGGGAGCCTGCCGAGTCGGGCGACGACGGCGTGCCCAGTCCGCGCGAGTGCTGCTGGCGCCTGGTGCAGTGGATCGCTCTGATGGCGCTCATCGGCGGCACCTTTTCCCTGATCGGCACGCATTGAGTCCGGCGGGCGCGGGCGGCTTCAGCGCGCGCCCCGCCGGCCGGGCACCGGCTTAGACGTCCGCTATGGCGGCCGGGGTGGAGAAAGTCCCGCAAGCGGATGGCGCGCGACAAATCTGTCCGTGATGTATCGTGCCGCAACTGTCGGCCCGATCATGGGAATCGCCAATGAAGAAGCTACCAGCATGGAACAAGGCGGCTTGCGATGCGCTTGTCGATGACCTCTGGAAGGTCCGCGACGCGCTGGTCGCCTGCGAAGCCGCTGCGGCCTCATGGCTCGAAGGTATCGACCGAAGGCATCGGGCGAGCGCGCGCAACCTGCTGCACTATCTGGCGTTGCGCCGCGCCGATCGGCGCGCCCTGCAGGACCGGCTTGCCCAGCTGGGCCTATCCTCCCTCGGCCGGGCGGAATCGAATGTGCTGGCGAACCTGGACAAGGTGCTGGGCATCCTGCACCGGCTTGCCGGGAGGCCATGGCAGCCGCGCTCCGCGGACGAGCCGGTCGGCATCCGCAGCAGCCGGCGCCTGGTCAAGCGGCGCACGGTGGGGTTGCTGGGGGCCGCGCCCGGGGGCCGCGCCGTGCGCATCATGGTGACCCTGCCTTCCGAGGCAGCGCATGATTTCGACATGGTGCGGCGCATGGTGGCCGCAGGCATGGATATCGCGCGCATCAACTGCGCGCATGACGGCCCGGCCGAATGGGAGGCCATGGCCTCCCATGTGCGGCGCGCGGCAAGGGCGGCGCGCCGCGCGGTGCGCGTGTTGATGGATCTGGGCGGGCCCAAGCTGCGTACCGGTCCGATGCCGCCGCGGCCTGGCGTGCTCAAGCTGCGCCCGCAGCGGGATGAGTTCGGCCATGTCGTCGCGCCCGCGACCCTGCTCCTCCATCCGGCCGGCCACGCGCCCGCCGCGGCGCGGCACCCGGCCATCGGCGTCGACGCGGCGTGGCTGGCGCGGTTGCGTGCGGGCCAACAGCTCGACTTCACCGACGCGCGCGGTGCGTCGCGACGCTTGAAGTTGGTGGCGAGCGACGCGCATGCATGGCTGGCCGAATCCATGCAGACCGCCTACCTGGTCCCCGAGACGCGCCTGGAGCGGCGCGCGCAGGCGGGTGTCGATGCGACCCGGCTGGCGGATTTTCCCGAACGTCGCGGGTACGCCCTGCTCAAGCGCGGCGAGAGGGTCAGGCTCGTCGCGGAAGCCGCCGAACCGCCGCCGGCGCCAGGGCCCGCCGGCAAACGCGGCAAGCCGGTGACGACCATCACATGCACGCTGCCGGCGGTTTTCGACCAGGTGGCCGCGGGCGAGCGCATCTGGTTTGACGATGGCCGCATCGGCGGGCGGATCCGCCGCGCGGGGCGCCGCGGCATCGAGGTGGAAATCACCCATGCCCTGGGCGACGGCCAGAAGCTCGCCGGCGACAAGGGCATCAATCTTCCCGACAGCAAGCTCGACCTGCCCGCGCTGACGGAGCGGGATGTCGTCGACCTGGAAAGCGTCGCACGACTCGCCGACATGGTGGGCCTGTCATTCGTGCAGCGCGGCGCCGATCTCGCCTGTCTGCGCACCCACTTGCAAAGGCTTGGCAAGCCCGACCTCGGCATCGTGCTGAAGATCGAAACCCGCCGGGCCTTCGAAAATCTTCCCGAATTGCTGTTCGCCGCCCTGGCCGGCAAGGCCGCGGGGGTGATGATCGCGCGCGGCGACCTGGCGGTCGAGTGCGGCTATGAAAGGCTGGCTGAAGTGCAGGAGGAAATCCTCTGGGCCGCGGAGGCGGCGCACCTGCCGGTGATCTGGGCGACCCAGGTGCTCGATATGCTGGCGCGCACCGGCACGCCCTCGCGCGCGGAGATTACCGATGCCGCCATGGGTGAGCGGGCCGAATGCGTGATGCTCAACAAGGGCCCGTTCATCGACGCCGCCATCCATGCCCTCGATGACATCCTGCGCCGCATGCAGTCGCATCAGAGCAAGAAACGGCCGCTGCTGCGGGCGTTGAAGTCCTGGGGCGAACCTACAAGAAAGAAGACGGCGAGGGATTCACGCCGCTGATCCAGCCTTGTGCACGCGGCGAGGGGCGTTTCCGGCGCCGCGCTTTCCCGGTTGCCGGCGGGCCCGATTTCCGAGGAGCGCCCGGCGCGTTGCCTTCTTTGGGGGATGCCACGGGCCGAATTCGAGCTTTCGTAACGCATGGTTCGACACACGGTCTCTCTTGCTGCGCTGGTGGCGGGTGGTCCATCCACGCCGGCGTCCAGCCTTGACTTTCGGGATGTCCTTGCGCGGGTCGTCGAGAACGCCCGCGTCCACGAATACAGCGTGCGACGCGAAGAGACGATCAACGCCGGCGAGACCGCGGCATCGTCGGCCCGCTACGCCGAGCGCGTATGCCTGATCACCGCGCTGACGGGCTCCATGTACGTCGAGCAAGTTCCGGACGAGCATGATCCCGACGATCGGCCCGCCGTTCTTGAGGCGCTGCTCGCGCATGAGATCGGGCACTGCGAGGATCGCAAACGCGCGCGCAGCGGGTGATGGGCGTCCTGCTTGACAGGCGATTGCGCTTCGCCCATGTCGACCCGGGACACAATTCCGGCCGTTTCCGCGTTGCCGATTCCTTTGGGGCCGACCCGGCGGAATCGTTGCTTTGCGCGGCCACGCGAATCCGCGCACAAGGGTTTTCCAGTGTTTCTTGGCGATGATGGCGGCAAGCCGCTGCCTGGATGCGCAGTCCGGGAACACGGGATCCGGCCGGGCTTTCGCGACGGGAACCTGACGACTTGAGGCGGCGCGGGGCGGCGGAAAGAAGCCGCCCCAGGGGGCGCCTTTCCACGCCCATCGAGTGCCCTCCGCTGCAATGCCGACCTTTAATCGATGACATCAACAAAGTTTTCCAAGCCGCGGAAGGAAAATGTTGTTTAAGGCGGATGAAAATCTCCACGAGCGGTCCACTACCGTGCCATGATCGCGCGCGAGTCATGTGAGCCGGATTCTTGTGCTTTGTCACACAACTGTCGCATTTTTGTCATACCTTCGGACAAGCGGGTGCGTCACACGCGCGACGCGCAACTTTGCCAAATACTGGGGGTTCCTCATGGCCATCGATTTCCGGGACGAGAATGAAAACCTGCGGCGCATTTTCCTTTCCGAGCGCCTGGACGCGGCGGGCGCGGACGCCGTCTCCACCAGGTTCGCGGCGCTGGCGGCGGGTTCTGCCAAGCGGGTGCTGGTCGATCTTACCGGCGTGACGTTTCTTGCTTCCATGGGCATCCGCGCACTCGTGAGCAACGCCAAGGCGCAGCATTTGCGCGGCGGCCGCATGGTGCTGTTCGTGGGCGCCAATGCCGGCGTGGCGAAAACCCTGGAGACCACCGGCATCGACGCGCTGATCCCGATGTTCACCGACGTCGCCGAGGCCGAGAAGGCCGCGCTGGCCTGAGCGATGACAGCGACCCCCGTCGCCGAGTGGACCGCGGAACTTTCGATTCGCGCCGATATCGCGGAGACCCGGCGCGCCGCGCGCTGGCTGCGCGTCAGCGGTGAAGCGGGCGGCGTGCCTGAGGAATGCATCACCCGCCTGGACCACTGCATGGAGGAGGCGCTGGCCAACGTGGTCGCGCATGGTGGCCCGGGCGCGCGCGCCGCCGACATCGCCATCCGCCTCGAGATGCGCTGCGAAGCGGGCATGAGCGCGGCGGTGCTCAACATCAGCGACGCCGGTTGCGCCTTCGATCCGACCCGCGCCCCGGTGCCGGCGCGCCCGGGGTCGCTGGCCGAAGCGCGGCCCGGCGGCCTTGGCATACAGATGATGCGCAGCTATGCCGACCGCATCGGCTACGCTCGCACCGCGGAACGTAACCACCTTGCGTTCATGGTGACCTGGTAACGGGAGGGCGTGGTGGACTTTGGCGCCTGCCGGCGTGATCGTTTCAAGCGCGCGCCGAGCCGCCGTCTTGCCGAACACTTCACCGGACTGGAGCGCCGCGGGGAAGGCGCCGAGCGGCGCATCGCGGGCCTGAACTGGATCACCCTGTTCGAGGGGGCCGACGAAGCGGCGATCATGGAGGCCCTGAGCGAATGCGAGGTGCTGGTGCTGCCCGCCGGCACCGCGCTGCTCAAGCCGGGTGAGCCCAACGACACGGTCTATGTCCTGCTTTCGGGGCAGCTCACGGCGATCCTCGACCCCGCATTGCCCGCCGAAGCGGGAATCCGGATCCTCCCGGGCGAAAGCGTGGGCGAACTGTCCGCCATCGACGGGCAGGTGGTTTCGGCCCTGGTCATGTCGCTCACCGACGCGCGCCTGCTGGTGTTGCCGCGCGACCTTTTCTGGCAGCGGCTCAATCCGATTCCGGCGGTGTCGCGCAACCTTCTGGCCGAACTCGCCAAGCGCATGCGGCGCAGCAACGAGGTCATGCTCGAGGTGCAGCGCAAGCAGCTTGAACTGGAATTCCTGCGCCAGGAGCTCGATACCGCGCGACAGCTGCAGGCGTCCATGCTGCCCCTGCGCCGGCCGATGTTTCCCGACCGCCAGGACATCGAGATCGTGGCGACCATGGAGCCGGCCTCTGCGGTGGGGGGGGACCTGTTCGACGCCTTCTTCATCGACGACAACACGCTGTTTTTCTGCATCGGCGACGTTTCCGGGCACGGCATTCCGGCCGCGCTTTTCATGGCCCGCAGCATCGGCCTGTTGCGCATCGCCGCCATGGGTTCGCGGCGGCCGGAGCGGGTTCTCCAGCGTGTCAACGAGCAACTGTGCGCCGGCAATGAGGCCAACATGTTCGTCACGCTGTTCTGCGGCGTGCTCGATACGGCCTCCGGCCGGCTCGCGTACACCAACGGCGGCCATTGCGCGCCGCTGGTGGTCGAGGGCGGGGAGGCGACCGTGCTGCCGATCCCCAAGGGGGCGCTGATCGGCGCGATCCCGGGCTTGCGCTATGTGGCGAAGGAGATGGTGCTCGCCCCCGGCGCCACGCTGGTGTGCTTCACCGACGGCGTGTCGGAGGCGTGCAACGCCGCCGCGGAAGAGTTCTCCGAAGAGCGCCTGCGCGCCATGCTGGGCGCACTGTGGGCCGACACGCCCGCGGCGATGCTCGATGCGGTGCGCGCCGCGGTGGCGCAGTTCAGCGGCCATGCCCCATTGATGGATGACTGCACCCTGCTTGCCGTGCGGCGGCCGATCGATGCGCCGGTCCCGCCTCAGCCGACCTGAGCACGGGCCGGGTCCGGCGGCCGGGATGACCGATACCGCTTGTCACGCAGCGTTAACACGACGCGGCTAACCTCCCGCGATTGTCTGGGACCAGGGATGCGCTAGCGATATGGTCGGTGACTTCGGCAAGGACGGTGCGGCTGTCGCGTTCCTGCGCTTGGCGATGCGCCTTGCGCTGGTGATGGCACTTGCCATGCTGTCGGCCTGCTCGGCGCGCCAGATCATCGTCCACAGCGTGGCCGATCAACTTGCCGGGCAGGGACAGGCCGCCGAGGAAGACCTGGAACTGGCGCGCGAGGCCAGCGCGTTCTACCTGAAGCTCTCCGAATCGGTGTTGCGCAAGGCGCCCGGCCATCTGCCGCTGGCCGAGGCGGTCTCGGGCGGGTTCACGCAGTACGCCTACGCCTTTGTCGCCGCCGATGCCGAACGGCTCGAGTCGAGGGATGCGAAAGGCGCGCAACGCCTGCGCGAGCGCGCCGCGCGCCTGTACCTGCGCGGCCACCAGCATGCGCGCCGCGCGCTGGAGCAGCGCAGGCCGGACATCTTCAAGGCGCTGGCGTCCGCCGACCGGAAGGGCTGGCCGGTCCTGGAAAAGGGTGAAGTGGGCGTCGCGTATTGGGCGGCGGCGGCGCTGGGGGGCTACATCTCCCTGTCCAAGGACGATCCCGACGCCGTGGCCGATTTGCCGCTGGCGGTGCGCCTGGCGACCATCGCCTGGGAACTTGATCCCGGGTACGGGGAGGGCGCCCTGGCAAGCCTGATGGGCGCGTTCGAGGCCGCCAGGCCAGGCGGCACGCGCGCGCGCGCGAGCGAGTATTTCGACCAGGGCATCGCCGCCGGCGCGGGAGCCAACGCCGGGGCCTTTGTCGCCAAGGCCGAGGGTGTCGCCCTGCCGGCGCAGGACCGGCCCGCGTTCGAGGCTCTGTTACGACAGGCGCTGGGCGCCGCGAAGCTTAGGCGCGACCTGCAGAACGAAGTCATGCGCGAGCGCGCCCAGCGGCTGCTGGAATCGGCCGACGACCTATTTTGAACCTACCCATCCGCCCATGACACCTCGCATGAGAAAAACCGTCAATCCATCGGCAGTTCGCAGGACCTTCCTGGGCGCCATGCTTGCCGCAGCCGCCGGGCACGCGCCGGCGGCGGACAAGCAAATGCGCATTGGCAGCCTGGTGCCCAAGAATTCCCTGTACCACCGGCAGCTGCTGGAAATCGGCGAGGTCTGGCGCAACGGCCAGGGCGCCGGCGCGAAGTACCTGGTGTTCACCGACGGCAGCCAGGGCGGCGAGGCGGAACTGGCGCGGCGCATGCGCATCGGCCAGCTGCAGGGCGCGCTGATTTCCGTGGTGGGCCTGCGCGAAATCGAGCCCTCGATCGCCGCGATGCAGAACCTGCCGCTGCTGTTTCGCAGCTGGGAGGAAGTGGACTACGTGCGCGAGAAGATGCGCGCCTCGGTCGAGAAGAAATTCCTCGACAAGGGCTTCGTGGTGCTGGCCTGGGGCGATGCCGGATGGGTGCGCTTCTTCTCGAAGGAGGCGGCATTCCGGCCGGACGACTACAAGCGCATGAAGTTTTTCGCCTGGGGTTCCGAGGCCGAACAGCAGAGCATCATGAAAAGCCTCGGCTACACGCCGGTGCCGCTTGAAACTGCCGATATCCTGCCCGCCATCCAGACCGGGATGATCAGCGTGGTGCCGTCGACCCCTTACTTCGCGCTGGCCAGCCAGATCTACAACACCGCGGGCAACATGCTGGAGATCAACTGGGCGCCCATCGTCGGCGCGATGGTGATTACCCGCAAGGCCTGGGACGACATGACGCCGCAGCTGCAGGCGGCGATGCGGGCAGCGGGGGAGAAGGCGGGTGTGCAGTTGCGGGCCAAGGCGCGCCAGGAGGTCGACGAGGCGGTCGACGCGATGAAGAAGCGCGGCCTGGTCGTCAACCGGCCGAATGCCGAGCAGATGCGCGAGTGGAATGATCTCGCCGAGAAGCTTTACCCGCGCATCCGCGGCAGCATGGTGCCGGCCGACACGTTCGACGAGGTGATGGCGCACCTGAAGGCATATCGCGCCGGCAGGGGCCGCTAGCCTTGGCGTCCCCGGGGGAAGGCACAGGCCGGCTGTTCGCGCGGTTCGACGAAACGGTGGCGTCCGCAGCGCTGGTGCTGATGGCGGTGATCCCGCTACTGGAGATCATCCTGCGACCGGCCTTTGGCAGGGGCGTGGACAACAGCGCGGTGCTGGTGCAGCACCTGGGCCTGGTGCTGGCCATGTTCGGCGCCGTGGCGGCGGAGCGCCATGGCCACCTCACTACCCTGGGCAATGGCCTGTCCGGATTCGGCAGTGCGGGCTTCCAGGCGGCGCTGCAGGCTTTCGCCCGCGGTGGCGCGGCAGTGGTGTGCGGCCTGTTGCTGCAGGCGAGCCTGCGCTTTGTCGCCAGCGAGATGCAGGCTGCGCACCCGCTGGCCTACGGGGTGCCGGTGTGGTGGGTGCAGTCGGCGATGCCGGCCGGGTTTCTCCTGCTCGGCGCCCGGCTGGGGGCGCGCTGTGCGACGTCTTTGCCCGGCCGGTTCGCCTGCGGGTTGGCCTTGCCCGCTGCCGGGTTTGTGCTCGCGGCATCGCTGGAGAACAGCGCGCTGCCCCTGTGGCCGGCGCTCGTGTTCCTGCCGGCAATCCTTTTGGCCGGCGCGCCGATCTTCGCGGTGCTGGGGGGGCTGGCGCTGGCCTTGTTCTGGAGCGAAGGGCAGCCGCTGGCGTCGGTGCCACTCTCGCACTACCAGATCACCGTCAATCCTTCATTGCCGGCCTTGCCGCTGTTCACGCTTGCGGGGCTGGTGTTCGCCCGCACCGGCGCCGCCGGGCGGCTGGGCGCGGTGTTCGTCGCCCTGTTCGGCGGCGGCGTCACCGGCACGGTGGTGGCGGCGGCGGTGCTGTGCTCCTTCTTCACCGCATTCACCGGCGGCAGCGGCGTCACGATCCTCGCGCTTGGCGGGCTGCTCCTGCCGTTGCTGGCCAACGCGGGGTATCCGGAACGGCGCGGCATCGGGCTGGTCACCAGCGCCAGCGCGCTCGGCGTTCTTCTTGCGCCTTCGGTGCCGCTGATCATGTACGCGGTGATCGCGCGGGTGCCGATCAACAGCATGTTCCTGGCCGGCGTCGTTCCCGCCGTGGTGATGGTGCTGTTCCTGCTGGTCGCCGGCGGCTTCCTGCGCCGCGTTCCGGGCGCGGCAGCCGCGCCTGCCACCCGGCCGGATTTCGCCGCCGCGCTGCGCGCCGGGTGGGCCGCCAAGTGGGAGATTCTGGCGCCGCTGGTGGCCATCGGGTCGCTGGTGAGCGGGCTGGCCACGCCCACCGAGAGCGCGGCGCTGACCGCGGCATATGCCGTGTTGACGCAGGCCTTCGCGCATCGTGAACTCGACTGGCAGCGCCTCGGCAGGTGCCTCGCGGACTGCACCCAGGTGATCGGTGGCGTCATGCTGATCCTCGGCATGGCGCTCGGCCTGACCAACTATCTGGTCGATGCGGGGATTCCCGACCTCGCCGTCGAATGGGTGCAGCGCGTCATCCCCGATCGCCTGGTGTTCCTGGTCGCACTTTGCGCCTTCCTGTTCGTGGCGGGGGCGCTGATGGAGATTTTCGCGGCCATCGTGGTGCTGGTGCCGCTCCTGTTGCCGGTAGCGAAGAGCTATGGCATCGACCCGGTGCACTTCGGCATCATTTTTCTGGCGGCGATGGAAATGGGCTTTCTGTGCCCGCCGGCCGGCATGAACGTGTACTTCGCCTCGGCGATGTTCGGCAAGTCGGTGCGCTTCATTGCCGTGTCGGTGCTGCCGGGGCTGTGCGCAATCTTCCTCGGCACGCTCGCCATCGCGCTGGTGCCGGCGCTGTCGACCTGGCTTCCCTCGCTATTGCTCGGTCTGCCGCGCTAACTGTGCCCGAGGCGCATGCAAGCCGCGGGGCGGACGCTGGCGGAACCGGGATTCGGCACGCCGCGTCCGGCACACGGTAGCGCGTCTTTCAGGCGGCCTGCTTTCGGCGCCGCGCCACGACACCGACCAGCGCGAGCCCGGCCAGCATCAACGCATAGCCTTCAGGTTCCGGAACGGCGGCCACCCGGTAGGCCAGCACCATGGTGTCGTTTTGCAGGCCGGCGTCGTAGTCCTGCAATACCCCATTGGCGTCAAGCAGCTTGCCGGTACGCGACTGGAAGTCGTTGTCGTTGCCGACGAACAGGAAGTACTGGCCGCTGCCGTCGCCGATCGGTACCAGACCCAGCGCTTCCCATTTTTCGGAAATCGTGTTCGCGTCGCCGTTGTTGGCGGCAAGGTTGATGCCGAACTTGGCCAGGTCGCCGGCGGGCAGCGTCCCGAGCATGTTGAGGGCCTCCTTCCACTCGATGGCGGTGACACTCGCGTTGAGCACGCCGCCCGGCGCAACAGCGGCGCCTTCGGCACCGAAGCTGCCGGCGATGTTGGTGGCATTCGACAGGTCGGCCAGCAGCACCGACTTGAACACCGCCGAACCATTGTTGGCCCCGCGGCCGTTGCCGTCGCGCGACAGGATCAACAACTGGTGGTCGTTGAGCGCGATGATCGCGCTTTGCGCCGCCGTGCGGTTGAGCGACGGCGTGCCGCCGTTGTCGTCGACGCGCGGCAACTGGATCACGTACTCGCGCACGGGGGCCGAAGGCGTGTCGGTGGCGGAAACGTCGAACACCGCCAGCCGGGTGTTGGAGCGGCCCTGGTTGCCGGCGCCGGAATCCTGGAGGGTGGCGCTTTGCAACAGGGCGAACACCTTGTTGCCGTCCGGACTTTGCGCGATGCCTTCCATGCCCTGGTTGATGCGCCGGCCGTTGCTGGGCGGGTCGGCGAAAAAGTTCACCGTGCCGAGCGGGGAATGCGGTACCAGCGCCTGCGGCAACTGCAACTGGCCGACCAGTTGCTTGTTGGCGTCGAAGCGGTAGATATAGGCGCCGTATTCGTCGCCCACCCAGCCGGTGCCGGCCTTGCCGGCGCGGTTGTCGAGGATCAGGCCTTCGGCGTCAAGGGTCAGGCGGTTGTTGACCGTGGTGCCGGCGATGGTGGTGGGATTGGCGTGGGTTGGCACGGTGGTGCCGAACAGGCCGGCCGTGCCGGTGGCGAGCAGGCCGGTGGTATAGACCGGCGCGGTCAGCGGGTTGTTGTCATGGTCGTAGGTGAAGCGCGTCGACCCGGTGAAGGTCATGGCGATCTGGTTTTGCGACGGGGCAGGCGCGGCGGCCGTATAGGGGGTGAAGGTGAAGTTGAAGGTGTTGATGCGGGCCGCGTAGTTGGAGAATGTCGCACCGCTGTTGTAACCGCGGTCCGGCAGGAAGTTGAAGGTGCCGCTGTAGGTGCCGTTGCCGTTGTTGGTGAACCCCGTGATCTGCATGTCGGAGATCGAGCCGAGGGTCTCGCCAGTGGCCGCGTCTATGCTGTTGCCCGCCACCCGCCCGACGCCCTGCAGGCCGAGATTGACGAAGGTGGTCCCGCCGAGGGTGATGCCACCCGCGGGCCATGCGCCGGTGTTGGCGGTGAACACGTCGCGGTTCGACGAGGTGTACTGGGCCGATGCCGCGCCTGACAGGGCCAGCGCAACCGCCAGGGTGATCACTTTGAGTGCCGGCAGGCGGCACGACTGCATGTTGGGGCTTGTTTTCACGACTTCTCCAGGAGCTTGGTGTGGGGGGCGAGCGAACGACGCCTGCTCCACGTAGTGTGGTTGGCGAGTGTTTCAGTCTTGTTACAGCGCTTGATGGCGGACACATTTGCAGGCGAGCGCAGGCCGCGCCTGTCATGCCGATGTAAATTGCGGACAGCACATTTGAGGCTGAACGGCGCCGGAAACCTGGCTGCATGCGGCGCGAAACCACAGGGGGCAGGGATGCCGCTAAAGGTGCTTTACTCCAGCATGGCGACCGAACATCTCGACGCGCAAGCCATGCGCCGGCTTCTCGCGCATGCGCGTGAGCGCAATGCCGCGCGCGGCATTTCCGGCGTCTTGATCTACTACCCGTGCAGCGGCGAGATCGTCCAGGTGCTCGAGGGACCCAAGCCGGCCGTCCTTGCCCTGCTGGCGCGCCCGCGCGCCGATCCGCGGCACCAGCGGATGGTGGTGCATTTCGAGGCGGAGATCCGCGAGCGCGATCTCGGCAAGTGGCCGATGGGCTTCCTGTCGGCTTCGCCTGACGCGGACGAGCCGGACAGCGAAGCGAGTCGGGAAATCACGCTCGGCGCGCGCCTGAAGCAGTTCATTCGCGGGGCCGCGCCTTCCGGCGCGACGTTGCATTGAACGGCGCCGATGATTCCGAGACCGCCAGGCGCAGGCCGTGGCCGGAGTCGCTCGCCGACGCCGTGGAGATGCTGCGCGCCCATGTTCCGCTGGCCGAACAGCAGCGCATCGCGAAGCTACGGCGCGACGCCCTGCTTGAACTGCATTTCGACCTGGGCGCATGGATACGCTGCAGCTTCGGCCTGACGACCGGAAATGACGAACTGCTTGATGCCACCGGCGGTGGCGACCCGGCCGACGCATGCGACGCGATCATCGAGGCGTTCTGGCACGCGCTGCGGGAAGACGCGCTCCACAGCGCCGGCCGGCAAGGCTGCCCGCGCGGCGGCGGAAGCGTGTGAAAGGTACCCGCCTGCCGGGCGCGGCGTGACGCCCGCGCCGGGTGCGGTCAGTTGGTCTGGAACTCCCGTGCCCACCGGGCGATGCGGGCATCGGTCAGCGGCGCGATGGCCGTGTCATCGTCGATCTCCAGCATCTCGTCGAATTCGTCGATGATCCGGTGGTCCGGAGGGTTCTCGGGCGTCGTGGATTGAGTCTGATTCTGCGATCCGGGCATGTGTTCTCCTTGTGGCGGTTACGTCATTTCACATGGATCTATGGCATGCTAGCCGGCCAATTTTTCAGGACTATGACGCGGGCATAATGTCTGGCGCGCCAACCTGCGTTGGCGATGTCCCCATCTGCGTGGCGCGGGCAACACAGTGCTTGCCCGCCGCATTCGCCAGGGGCCCGGCATTGCACCGCGCCCCTGGAAAAGGGTGTCAGCGATCAGGCTGTAGCACCTTTGCGACGCGCCGCCGCGCCAAGCAATGCAAGACCCGCCAGCATCAGCGCATAGGTCTCAGGTTCCGGCACCGGGTTGACCTGCAGGGCGACGAACTGGGTGAACTGGGTGCCGCTGAAGTTGTTGTCCGACACCAGGATCACGGTCTGCTTGCCGCCCACCTGCGGCCCGAAGGTGATGCCCTCGATGTTGTCGAGCGCCAACGGGCTGTTGTCGTCGTTGCGCAAGTCGGAAAGATCAAGCAGCAGGGTTTTGCTGGCCGCCTGTACGGTCTGCCCGACGATTGAATCCATGCCCGAGACGTCGGTGGCGTTGCGCACATCCACATGGAACAGGCGGATGGTGTTGCCGGTGTTCGGCGTGCCCGGGGTCACCGCGCCGATCGCGAACGAACGCTCGATGGCGATGAACTGGCCCTCGCCAATCGCCACCATGTCGGTCAGCCCATTGGTGGCGAACTGGTTGATGGGGTTGGGGGCGAGTACCACCGGCGCGACGTCATAGATGTACTCCGCCTTGGACTGCCCGGTGGCGATGTCGAACGAAAGAATGCGCGAGCGCGAGCCGTTGGCCACCGTGGCGGGCAGGCTGTCCTGCGCCAGGGCGTTTTCGGTGGCGGTGTAGAGGGTCTTGCCGTCGGTGGAAAGCGCCATGGTTTCGAAGGCGAGATTGTTGTAGATGCCCTTGTCGCCTGCGACAGTGCCGCTGTTGGAACCGCTCGGGTTGAAACGCGCCGGCACGCTGAAGTCGCGCACATGGGTGCCGTTGAGGTTCATCTCGCGCACCGTCGGGTTCTGGAAGCCCGCGCCGCTGCGCTGGCCCTCGTTGCTCCAGTAGAGCGTGCCGGTGGCAGGGTTGAAGCGCATGCCCTCCGGGTCCACCGTGTTGGGCGCGAAGGGCGCGCCGCCGGGGGACTGGATGGTGGTCACGCTGTTGAAGGTGACGCCGGCCGCGCCAGGTGTGGCGGAGCGCTGGAACTGGGCCAGGTTGAGGCTCAGGTCATAGAAGCGCGCCGGGTTGATGCCGCTGCGGTCGTCGCTGATGGCGACATAGCGGCCGGTGGCGGCCACGAAGTCGATGCCCGAAAGGCCGCCCACGGTGGTGCCGGAGAACAGCGTGCCCGAGGGCACGATCTGCTGGCCGAGGTAGCTCAGGGAATAGTCGGCTGCCGTGGCGGGGATGGCCAGCAGGGCGCCGGCGGCCAGCGCAAGTGCGCCGGCGAAGTGGTTGACGGTGGTCATGAAATCCTCCTGGGGTTGGGTCGTGGAAACACTCCGTGCCCGGTTATAGGCGAGTGGTGTGTCATGCCGGTGTTGTGGCGGCGGCGGTGCCGTGGTCCATCCGGCCTACCAGGCAGGCTTTTTGGCGGATGCCGATGTCATGGTTGCGGATTCGAAGGCCATTTCCCCGTCAATGATCCTTCTGTCACCGTGATCGTTTTCGGCAGGAACGACGCCCAACGTTGCGCCATAGGTCGAATGGCCTATGCCCTCATCGCCAAGTTGACTTGATGCTGAAACATGCGGTCCATAACATCATTTCGGCTTATGCGGCTGGGTGAGGAAATCCTTGCCAACGTGAGCGAGATCTGCCTCAGTTGCGACGTCCGCCTATTCACCTATCAAATCTTCCCAAGGAGCCCCCACGTGTATCACCCGGACAATGACACCAGCATCAACCCGTCGGCGAACGAATCGATTCGTGACGTGATCGAGCGCGCCAGCCGCCGCCAGTTTCTCAAGGGCTCGGTAGGCGCCGCGACCCTGAGCGTGTTTGGCGGTTTCGGCCTGGGCGCGCTGTCCAGCAGCGCAGCTGCCGCGTCACCTTCGCCGGTGGGCGGCATCGGCTTTCCGTCGGTCGCGCCCAACGTGGTGCCGATGCTCGACAAGATTTCGGTTCCGCCTGGCTATACCGCTACCATCCTCACCGCCTGGGGCGATCCGGTCTCCGGTGGCCCGGCCTGGAATGCCGCCGGCGCGCAAACCGAAGCGGAGCAGTTGCAGCAGCAGGGCATGCACCATGACGGCATGCGCTTCTTCCCGTTCCAGACCACTGGCGGCGAATCCAGCGATCGCGGTCTGCTGGTCACCAATCACGAGTACACCGACGAAGGCATCCTGCACACCGACCTGACGCCGGGCACCACGCCGATGACGCTGGCGCGCGCGCGCACTTCGCAAGCGGCCCACGGTGTTTCGATCGTTGAATTGCGCAAGATCGCCGGCAAGTTCCAGGTGGTTCGCCCTTCGCCTTTCGGCCGCCGCATCACCGCCAACACGCCGATGACGTTCTCCGGGCCGGCAGCCGGCAACGCGATGTTGCAGACCGCGGCCGACCCGACCGGGCGCAATGTGCTTGGCACGGTCAACAACTGCGCCCATGGCTTCACCCCCTGGGGCACCTATCTCACCTGCGAAGAGAACTTCAACGGCTACTTTGGCACCACCCAGGCCGCCTTGACCGCAACGCCCCTGACCAGCCATGAAAGGCGCTATGGCCTTGCGCGCGATGGCTTCGGCTATCGCTGGCATCAGGTAGATCCGCGTTTCGATTTTCGTGCCAACCCGAATGAGCCGAACCGCTTTGGCTGGGTGGTCGAGATCGACCCGTTTGCCCCCGGCAGCACGCCGATCAAGCGCACCGCGCTGGGCCGCTTCAAGCACGAAGGCGCATGGTCGGTGGTGGGTGCCGACAACAGCGTCACCATCTACCTGGGTGACGATGAGCGCAACGACTACATGTACAAGTTCGTGTGTGCGGGCAAGTACAACCCGCGCAACCGCGCCGCCAATCGCAACCTGCTCGACAGCGGCACGCTTTACGTGGCCAAGTTCAACGCCGACAACAGCGGCACCTGGCTGCCGCTGGTGTGGAACCAGAACGGCCTGACCCCGGCCAATGGTTTCGCCGACCAGGGCGAGGTGCTCATCAAGTGCCGCCAGGCAGCCGATCGTGTCGGCGCCACCATGATGGATCGTCCGGAGTGGGTGGCGGTGCATCCGACCACGCGCGAGGTGTATCTGACCCTGACCAACAACAACCGTCGCGGCTCTAATCCTCCATCGTCGAACAACCCCGACGGTAGCACCACCGCCGGTGGTGCCCGTCCGCCGGTCGATGCGGCCAATCCGCGCGCGATCAATGTGTATGGCCACATCATTCGTTGGCGCGAGACCGGTGGCAACGTGGCCGCGACCACGTTCAACTGGGACATTTTCGTGCAGTGCGGTGACAGTCTGTCTTCCGATCCGAATCGCCAGGGCAACATCAATGGCGATGACTTCGGCGCACCGGACGGACTGTGGTTCGACAAGGATGGCCGCTTGTGGATTCAGACCGACCAGCAAGGCGACGCCATTGGCGACTGGGTCAACATCGGCGGCAACAGCATGCTGGCCGCAGATCCGGCAACCGGCCAGGTCACCCGTTTCCTGACCAGCCCGCCCAACTGTGAAGTCACCGGTGTGGATACAACGCCGGACGGCAAGACCATGTTCGTCAACATCCAGCATCCGGGTGAAGACTGGACCGGCAGTTTCATCAGCAAATCGCAATGGCCGGACAACGGTCTCAACGGCCCGACCACCGCCTCGGCGGGCGGTGCGGTGCGGCCGCGTGCGGCCACCGTGATGATCACGCGCGACGACGGTGGCGTGATCGGCGCTGCCTGATGCAAAACGGCGGAGGCGCAAGCCTCCGCCACTTGCACATTTCTTCAATTCGAAAGGAAATCCATCATGAAAATTCGGACACTGGTTGCAGCCATCGCCCTCGGCGCGGCCGCACTTTTGCCGGCGCATGCAGCGGTTGTCAACAACGGCAACTTCGGCCCGCTGACCGGCGTGATCACGTTTGACGACTTCGACGGCTACGTCACCGCCGTACCCGAATCGGTCGTTGTCGGCAATGTCGGCGCCTTGAGCGTCTCCTATCAATCCGGCTTTGATTCAGTGATTGGCGCCAACAATGCCGACCTGCAGAGCAACGGCTTCTGGGGCGCGGCTTCGCCGTTTTTGTTTGGCGACTTTACGCATGGCCAGACCAATCTCCTGAGCTTCTCGGTCGCCGGCGGCGGAGCGCGCGGCATCGGCGCTTTCTTCAATGCGGTCAACGCCGGCTCGATATTCCTGGCGGCATGGAACGGCAATACGCTGCTCGAGACGCATGTATTCAATGTGGTGACACCTTCGGCCAGCTACAACGAGGGTGCGTTCCGCGGCTTCTACCGCGAGGCGGGCGATATCAACAAGTTCACGGTCATCGGCAGCGGCGTTGCGATGGACAACCTGACACTGGCGCCTGTGCCGGAACCCGGCACGTACGCGATGTTGCTGGCAGGGCTCGGCCTGCTGGGCAGCATTGTTTCGCGACGTCGCAAGGGCTGAAGACTTGCTGTTGGCAAAGCTGCATCAGGCCCCCGGTTTGTCCGGGGGTGTTACGCGGCTTCTGCGCTGTCTGCGCTCGGCTGTACACGTGTTGCTTGTGGCGCTTTTGTTGCCTGTGGCGCAGGCCGTGACGCTCGTGGTCGAACCCGTCGCCGATACGTCCATCTACAGGGGCGACGGTTTTGACAATATCAGCGACGGCGCGGGACCCCACATATGGGTAGCGACGACCGCCGGTGGCGTGACCCGTCGCGCATTGGTGCGTTTTGATCTTTCGGCGATCCCGACCGGCTCGCAAATCAACTCAGCCACCTTGCGAATTTTCGAATCGCGCTCGCGTGACGTACACGCGGTCGCGTTGCATCGCCTGACGCGCAGGTGGGGTGAGTCCGCCTCCAATGGCGGTGATGCCGGCGTAGGCGCGCCAGCGGCGCCCGGTGACGCGACCTGGACCGTTGCGTTCTTCCCGGGCACGCCATGGGCCACGCCCGGAGGAGACTTTGTGCCGGTGCCCAGCGCGCAAGCGGACATCGGGCCGCAAGGCGGCTACTACAGTTGGTCAAGCACTCCCGCGCTGGTGGCTGATGTCAAGGCATGGGTCGATGCGCCAGCCGCCAACTTTGGCTGGATCATGATCGGCGATGAAGTCACAATTCCACCAAAAGCAAAACGTTTTTCCAGTCGCCAGTCTTCGGTGCCATCGGTGCGCCCCAGTTTGACGATCGACTACACACCGCCTCCGGAGGCCGATGCCGCCGAAGTACCGCTGCCGGCGTGGGCTCTGGGGTTGCTGGGGGTCGGATTGGCCGCCTGTGTCGGGCGCCGCCGAAACACTGCACGTCGATATTGAGGGTTGCCGCCGATAAGTTCTAGCCGGCGATACGTGGTTGGCCGTCCAAGGAAGGCGGTTGTGGTGAGCATGGGGGAATCCCATGTGAGCCCCGAAAGCAGGATGATCAGCGCATTCGGGGCGGGGGGCAAGGTGGCGCGCTATCCGCGACCGCGGCGTGCGATGCAACCCACAAGCGCGAGGCCTGCAAGCATGAGGGCGCACGTGCCGGGCGCGGGCACCGCTGATGCTGGCTGGCTTGGCTCTTGTTGGCGGCATCGTGCGTCTCCGCCGCGCGCGCTGATCAGGCAGTAGTCGCAGTTGAGATTGCCTCGCCCGGGAGGGCGGCGTTCTTCATTCAAGGACTTCAATGGATCGATTTCATTGGTTATTTCGTAGTCAGATTTCGTGGTCGGCATGCTGAGGTTCGGGTCGCGCCGGCAATGAGGGCATGTGGAGTACTACCTCCCCGCCGTTCGGCCTATTTGAATTGGGTGGAGCTTAATAAAATCGTTATATTTGCCGCGCAATCTCGCGCCCACATCCCTTTGCCTGGAGCAACACATCGTGCTCGACCCTAGAAGCCACCCTGCACATGCCATGGATGACGCGATCGTCAATCCCTCGACCTATCCTTCATTCGCCGACGTTTTGGCCAGCGTCGAGTCGCGCCGGCGCTTCCTGAAGGCGGGCGGTGGCGCGGCCGCGCTGGCCTTCATTGGCGGCTGCGCGGCTTCGGCAGGCGGCGGTCACGCGTCCGGGCGGGCGGTGACCCTCGGGTTCACGCCGGTGTCGAGTTTCGGCAACGACACGGTGGTGGTGCCGTCGGTCTACCGGGTACAGGTGCTCTACGCATGGGGCGACCCGATCGGCAAGGCAGGGCTTCCAGCCGGCCAACCGGCGTGGTCGGGTGATGCCACCGAGACCGCTGCCGAGCAGGAACTGCAGGCCGGTGCGCACCATGACGGCATGCATTTCTTTCCGCTCTCGGGCGCGGGCGTGGTCGATGACGCGTCGAACCGCCGCGGCCTGTTGGTCATGAACCACGAGTATGTCGACCAGGGGCTGCTCTTCAACGACGGCATGGCCAACTGGAGCCTGGCCAAGGTGCGCAAGTCGCAGGCCGCGCATGGCGTGTCGGTCATCGAGGTGGTGGCGGGCGATGCTGGTTGGCAGGTGGTGCGGCCATCGCGATACGCACGCCGCGTCACCGGCTACACGCCGGTGCGTTTCAGCGGACCGGCGGCAGGAAACACCGGACCGGAAGGGCGCGGCACGCTCAACAACTGCGCCAACGGCTACACGCCCTGGGGCACCTACCTCACCTGCGAAGAGAATTTCAACGGCTACTTCGGCGCGGCCGTGACCGACGCGTCCGGCAAGGTGACCAACGACGCGACCTACAAGCCGACCGCCCTGGATGCGCGCTACGGCCTGAACAACGCCGGCTTCGGCTACAACTGGCATCACCACGACCCGCGCTTCAACCTGCGTACCGCCGAAGGCACGCGCGAAGCCACGCACTTCGGCTGGGTGGTCGAGATCGACCCGGCCGATCCCGATGCCGTGCCGGTCAAGCGCACCGCGCTCGGCCGCATCAAGCACGAAGGGGCGGAGACCACCATCGCCGTCGACGGCCGGGTGGTGGTCTACATGGGGGACGACCAGGCGGGCGAATACATCTACAAGTTTGTCAGCCGCGGCAGGTACAACGCCGGAGATCGCGCCGCCAACCGCGACATCCTCGATGAGGGCACGCTGTATGTGGCACGCTTCGATGCGGGCGCGACCGCGGGCGACCGCATGGGCACGGGTGTGTGGCTGCCGCTGACCCTTGACAATCCGGCGATCGCGCGTGAATTCGCATCGCTCGGCGCAATGTTGGTCAATACCCGCCGCGCCGCCGACCTGGCCGGCGCCACCAGGATGGACCGGCCGGAATGGATCGCCGCCAACCCCACGGCCAAGGGCGAGGTGTACTGCACGCTGACCAACAATGCGACCCGCGGCGTCGGCAACGGCCCGGCGGTGGACGAAGCCAACCCGCGCGCCAACAACCGCTACGGCCACATCATCCGCTGGCGCGAGGCCGGCGGCGACACCGCCGCCACCACCTTCGAATGGGACATCTTCGTCATGGGCGGTGACCCGACGATTGCCGCCAACACTTCTGCCAACGGCCAGAACGGCAGCGCCAATGTCAATCGCGACAATTTCTTCGGCAGCCCGGACGGACTGTGGTTCGACCGTGCAGGACGACTGTGGATCCAGACCGACATTTCCACCAGCGCGCTGGGGCAGGGCAGCGGTGCGGGCGGCTACGTCAACATGCCCAACAACATGATGCTGGCGGCCAATACGGTCACCGGGGAAATCAAGCGCTTTCTCACCGGCCCGAAGGGATGTGAAGTCACCGGCATCGCCGAAACCCCCGACGGCCGCACCATGTTCATCAACATCCAGCATCCGGGCGAAGGGGCGGGTGACAACAGCAATCCGGCGGACAAGGAATACCCGATCCGGGTGAGCACCTGGCCGGGCAACCAGGGTCATGGCTTCGGCGCTTCTGCGCCGCAGGCCAAGCGGCGGCCGCGCTCGGCCACCGTGGTGATCACCCGCGCGGACGGCGGGTTGATCGGGGCGTAAGGCGAATCGTGCGATTGCTGCGTGGTCGCGGCAATCGCACGTTCGTCAATCAGGCGCGACGGCGGCGGGCCACTGCGCCTACCAATGCAAGCCCGGCCAGCATCAGGGCATAGGACTCGGGTTCCGGAACGGGCAGCGCGCTGACCGTGACCATATCGAAGCGCCAGGTGCCGGCTGTGCCGTAGGTGCCGGTCGGGCTTGACGCAGCATAAGCCGAGGTGCCGGGAGCGAATGTGCTCACCACTCGGAAAGCGAAGTTCGCGTTGTTGTTCACCCCGGCGATCGAGGAGAGGTCGACGCTGCGGTTCTTGAACCACGTGTCCCCAAGATTGCCGTCAAAAATGGCAATGTCGGAGAAGGTGCTGCCGCCATTGGTGCTGTACTGCACTTGCTCGTAGCGGGAGCTGGTGTTGCTGTGACGCAGGTCGTAGCTTATCGAGACACCGGTGAAGCCGACAGTGCTGACGTTGAACTGAACACCACGGACCTTGTCCTGCGAACCTTGGGCGGCATAGGTTGTCGTCTGCCAGCCTGAATCGTCACCAACGGCCGGGTCCGACGATCCTCCACTGGCATCACCCGAACTGAAGCTGGTGGTGATCCCGCCAATCGCTGAGGCCGTTCCGGTTCCGAAAGCGGGAAGGATCGTGCCAGTGCTCGTGTTCGCATCTGCCACGATTGAATTGAAGTTCCACTGTGTGACGGTGGAGGCGTTGACGTTGGTGATCGCGAGCACCAGGGCGGTGGCGAGCAGGGTCTTGCGGAGCATGAAATTCTCCTTGAGGTCGGTTGAGCGGCGCTGCGACGGTGAAACAAAATCCCGCCAAGGATGCCTGTGCCGTGCTACACCATGATGCAAGGCAAGTTCTTTCGCATGATCCGAACAGACCACGCGGCAGGATAGTTCGGTTCTGGCTCTTCGCCGCTGGAGTCGCACGAGAGTTACCGGATCGGATCACATTGGTTCGCGCACGCGACACACCACAGGTCCGTTCGAAGCCTCTCGTAGTCCGATTGGATCACTCACCGCCATGCGATACGTGCATTGAGGTGTCATTGAAGACTCCCACACTGCTTCGTTGCCCAAGGTCGGGCGAAACGTGCCAGGGAAGTGCATCTCATGTTCAGGAAATCGTTGTTTGCCCTGGCGAATCTTGCTCTCGCGGTTTGGGTCGGGACGAGTCTTGCGGCCACCTTGGTGGCGTGGGATGTCAACGGCCTGGCAGGCGGCTCGAACAATTTCGGTGCGTCGCCGCTTGCACCCACGACGTCCGCCCCGAACCTCACCGTTGACGGTCTCCGGCGGGGTGTCGGAGTTGGGGCAACCGGGACTGCTGCAGCGCGCGCCTGGGGCGGCAATGACTGGCAGAACGGATCTGCCGCCAGCGCCGTCACGGGCAGCGACTTCGCGACCTTTACCGTTACGGCAAATGCCGGGTATCAGGTCTCGTTCAGCTCGATTCCAAAATTCGACTACCGTCGGTCCGGCACCGGCCCGGCGTCAGGTGTGGTGCAGTACCAGGCGGGCGGCGGCGCTTTCGTCGACATCACCAGCCTGAGTTATTCGAGCAGTTCGTCTTCCGGTGCGTCGATCGCGCCGATCGATCTGAGCGCGATCGCCGCCCTGCAGAACGTGCCGGCCGGCACCACGGTGACCTTCCGCATTGTCAACTACGGCGGCACGAGCTCCGGTGGTACCTGGTACATCTTCGACGTGGCCAACAACACGGCAGCCGACTTCCAGGTCGACGGCACGGTAAGCGCCATCGGCCCGGTCAACGGCGCCTGCGCCTCGTCAAACGGCCAAAGCTTTGCCTTCGCTCCAACCACCAACCTGTGTTCCGCAGGCACCACGTCGGCGGTGACCGGCAGCGGCCCCTGGGCCTGGACCTGCGCCGGCGTCAACGGCGGCACCACTGCATCATGCTCGGCGAACCTGGATACCAGCCCGGTCAACGGCACCTGCGGCAGCGCCAATGGGCAGAGCCTTTTCGCGGCACCGACCGCCAACCTGTGCACGACCGGCAACAGCAGCGCGGTGACCGGAAGCGGGCCCTGGTCCTGGAGTTGCAACGGCGCCAACGGCGGCACTGCGTCGTCATGCTCGGCCAGCCTCAACACCTCCGGGCTCACGCCGATCTACACCATCCAGGGCAGTGGGTCGAGCTCGCCCCTGGCTGGCGCGAGCGTCACCACCAGCGGTGTGGTGACCAAGGTCAACAACAACGGCTTCTACCTGCAGGATCCGGTCGGTGACGGCAATCCGCTCACCTCCGACGGCATATTCGTGTTCACCAACACCGCGCCCACGGTTACGGCCGGACAGGCGATCGTGCTCAGCGCGACGGTCAGCGAGTTCAATACCGGCGCGGCGACCAATGCCGCCACCCTGGCACGTACACTGACCGAACTGGTCAACCCGACCGGCATCGCGGTGACGGGCACCGGCACCATCACGCCGACCCCCGTCACCTTGCCGCTGCTCAATGCGGACGACCTGGAGCGTTACGAAGGCATGCTGGTGACGATCACCACGCCGCTGACGGCTTCGCAGAACTTTTTCCAGGGGCGCTACGGGCAGGTCACGCTTTCCGCCGGCGGGCGGCTTTTCAAGCCGACCAACCTCCATCCCGCCGGGTCGCCCGCCGCGCTTGCCCTGCAGGACCTGAACCGGCGCGCCAGCATCATGCTCGATGACGGCACCAGCGCGCAGAACCCGAACCCGACGCCGTTCCTCGCCGCCGACAACACCTTGCGCGCGGGCGATACCCTGCCGTCCGGCATCACCGGGGTGATCGATTTCGGCCTCGCCACCAGCAGCAACACCGGACTGGCGATGTACCGGATCCATCCGACGGTCGCACCGGTGTTCACCCGCTCGAACGCCCGCACGGCCGTTCCGCCGGCGGTCGGCGGCAATATCAAGGTGGCGAGCTTCAACGTGCTGAATTTCTTCACCACATTCACCAACGGCCAGACTGCCGATGGCCAGTCCGGTCAGGGATGCTCGCTGGGAGCGTCGGTATCGGCAGCCAACTGCCGCGGCGCCGACGACCTGGCCGAGTTCAACCGGCAGCGCGCCAAGATCGTCGCCGCCATGGCGGCCATCAATGCCGATGTGTTCGGCCTGATGGAAATCCAGAACAACGGCAATGTGGCGGCGCAAAACCTGGTGGATGCCTTGAACGCCGCGGTCGGCGCCGGCACCTATGCGGTGGCGCCACTCCCAGCCGATACCGGCACGGATGCGATCCGCGTGGCCATCATCTACAAGCCGGCGACACTTTCACCCTACGGCGCTGCGATGAGCGACACCAGTGCCATCCACAACCGGCCGCCGCTGGCCCAGACTTTTTCCGCGAACAATGGCGAGCGGTTCAGCGTGGTCGTCAACCATTTCAAGTCGAAGGGCAGCTGCCCGGGTGACTCAAGCCTGGACGACGACCAGAACGACGGCCAGGGCTGCTGGAATGACCGGCGCAAGCAGCAATCCCAGGCGCTGCTGGCCTTCATCGGCAGCGTGCAGGCGGCGGCGGGCGATCCCGATGTGATGGTGATCGGCGACCTCAACGCCTATGGCGCCGAGGACCCGATCAACGTCCTCACCACCGCCGGCCTGGTGAACCAGATTTCGCGCTTCAACGCGTTCGGCTACTCCTACGTGTTCGATGGCGAAGCGGGTTACCTCGACCACGCGTTGGCTACGCCCAGCCTGTCGGTGCAAATCAACTCGGCAGCGCACTGGCATGTAAATGCCGACGAGCCATCGATCATCGACTACAACCTTGAGTTCAAGCAACCCGCCTGCGCCACCTGCGGTCCCGACTACTACGCGGCCTCGCCTTATCGCGCCTCGGACCATGACCCGGTGCTGATAGGCGTGAACCTGCAGCCGCCGGCCGCGGCGCAGGCGATCCTCTTCGACGCGCTCGCCGACCGGCGCCTCGACCAGTCGCCCTTCACCCTCTCGGCGAGTGCGTCGTCGGGGCTGACGGTGACCTTCAGTTCGCTGACCCCGGCAGTATGCGGCGTGTCGGGTGCCTCGGCCTCCCTTGCTGCGACGGGGACTTGCTCGGTGGCGGCGGACCAGGCAGGCAACGCCGCATTCTCGGCTGCGCCGCGGGTGGTCCGGTCGTTCGCCGTCACGGCGGGCGGCACGGCGCAGACGATCAGCTTCGCACCGATCGCGCAGCAGGTCGTCGGTACCACGTTCACGGTCGCTCCGACAGCATCCTCCGGGCTGCCGGTGACGCTTTCGAGCGACACGCCGGCGGTTTGCTCTGCCGCCGGGTCCAGCGTGACCCTGACCGGTGCGGGCGGGTGCACCTTGCGCGCGCAACAGGCGGGGGACGCTGCTTACTTGCCCGCGCCCAACGTAACCCAGTCCTTTAGCGTTGTCGCTACTGGCTCGGGTGGCGGTGACGAAGGCGATGTTCCCCTGCCGGCCTGGGCCTTGATGCTACTCGCAGCGGCTTTGGGGCGCGGTCTGGTGCGGCGCACCGCGCTGCTACGGGGCCGGGTCCGCGACTGACGCGCATGTCACGAAATCACCTTAAAGGGGACCGCATGAGACTGGCAAAGATCATGATCACACTGGCGACCCAGGTGGTGGCCTACCCCGCGTTGGCTGGCGGCTACGATGAAGCCGGTGCTGGCGATCTTTCGTCGGACCGATTGAACCCGACGCGCGTGGTTCTTGACTATGGCACTACCGGCAACAACGGGCAGCCTGGCGGCAATGTGGTGAGCGGCAGCCTGGGGCGCAGTGCCAGTGGCTTGGTAGACCGGGACTATTTCACTGTAGTCGTACCGGCAGGGTACCGGCTCACGCAATTGCTGGTCGGCAACCAGACCACCGTTGGCGGTGGCGGCTCGTTCATCGGAATGGCGGCGGGTACCGTCATGCCGGTGCTGGAGGATGCCAGCAGCGCCGCCGGGCTGCTGGGCTGGAAGGTGTACCGCCTGGCCGACCGCCAGACCGACATCCTCGACGACATGGCCATGGCCGGCAATGGCGCCAGCGGCTTCGCGTCTCCGCTGGGTGCGGGGGAGTACACATTCTGGGTCCAGGAACTTGCCACCGGAACCTTCAGCTATCGATTCAATCTGGTCTTGTCGCCGGTGCCGGTGCCGGCTCCGGCGCCCTGGGTCCTGATGGCGGGCGGGCTGGCCTTGCTTGGATGGCGTCGCCGCGGGCCATATACCGCCCGGGACAGGGCGGATGGTTCATCGAAGCTTCATGAAACGGTCGCGCGCCTGTAACTTTGCAGCCATATCCTCCAAGAAACCAACCCGGAGGACCAATGAACGACTTTTTCAAAGAACTCGCCATCCAGCGCTGGGACGATCACCGCTACTACCACCACAGCCGCGTCAACCAGACGCTGCACCTGATCAGCGCGCTCAGCTTCCTGTGCGCCTACGCATTCCTCTTCATCGACCCGGTGGTAGCAGCCTACATCGGCTGGCTGGTGTCGATGACCACCCGCCAGGCTGGGCATTTTTTCTTCGAGCCCAAGGGCTACGACCACATAAACCAGGCCACCCATGAGCACAAGGAAGAGATCAAGGTCGGCTACAACCTGCGACGCAAGGTGGTGTTGTTGTCGGTGTGGGTGCTGGTGCCGGCCGCCTTGTGGTTTTCGCCGACCCTGGGCGGCCTGATCAAGTCGGAAGGCCTATGGCGTGACACCGGGTTACTGTGGCTTGCGCTTGGCGTCGGCGGCCTGCTGTTCCGTACCATTCATCTGTTTTTCCTGAAAGGGGTGCAGGCCGGGCTGGTGTGGATGACCAAGATCCTCACCGACCCGTTCCACGATATCCTGCTCTACTACCGCTCGCCCTTGTACCTGCTGCGCGGCCAGTGGGTTGACCCGATGCACGCACGCCACCACCACGGGTGAGCGCAGCGCCGGGCTGCCGCGCTTCAGGTCCGTTGTCCGACCAGGCGCTGCAGGAGTTCACGCGCCAGGCGCCGCTTGACGCTCTTGTTGGTCGCGTGGGGCGGTGTCCACCACCAGCCGTCGTCCTGCATGGCGCGGGCGGCGGCGACAAAGCGTGTAGCAACCGCATCGAATTCCGCCTGGCCGTAGTTGAGGCTGAAGATCAGGCGGCCGCTGCCGACCCACGACAGGGCCAGCCCTTCGTTGCGCAGGTAGTACTGGAACATCCAGTTGTAGCGCGAAGGGCAGTCGTAGAGCACGGTCCAGATGGTCGAGAGGTTGGCCACGCGCACCGGAAAACCCTCGCCGGCGAGCCTGTCGTTGAGGGCCGCCGCGCGCTGGTTCCAGGTGTCGTCAAGGCCGTGATAGGCCGCCAGCACCTCGGGGGTCTCCATGGCCTTGAGGAACTCATGCATGGAGGCCATTACGTACGGGTGCGCATTGAAGGTGCCGCGCGCGAAGCAGATGTCGGCCGGCCGGTCGTCGCGGTAGCGCTTCATAAGGTACGCGCGGCCGCACACCACGCCGACCGGCAATCCGCCGCCGAGCGTCTTGCCGTAGGTGACCATGTCCGCCTTGACGCCGAAATACTCCTGCGCGCCGCCGGGCGCCAGGCGGAAACCGACGAACACCTCGTCGAAGATGAGTGCGATGCCGCGCGCGTCGCAGATACGCCGCAGCTCGGCCAGCCAGTTCGCGTACGCGGCCTTGTCGAAGCCGGCGCGGCGCCCGTTGCCGACCAGCGAGGAGTCGCCGGGCGCGCCGGCGTTGGGGTGCAGGGCCTGCAAGGGGTTGATCAGCACGCAGGCGATGTCGCGCCGCTTGCGCAGCACGCGCAGCGAATCGGCGGCCATGTCCTTGAGCGTGTAGGTTTCATGCGCCGGCACCGGGTTGCCGACGCCGGGTTGCACGTCGCCCCACCAGCCGTGATAAGCGCCGCAGAAGCGCACCAGGTGCGAGCGCCCGGTGTGGTAGCGCGCCAGCCGCACCGCCTGCATCACCGCCTCGGTGCCGGACATGTGGAAGGACACCTCGTCCAGGCCGGAGATCTCGCGCAGCCTGCGCACGTTGTAGGCCACCACCGGGTGGTATGCGCCCAGCACCGGCCCGAGTGCGCGCACCAGGTCGCTGCCCTGGTCGATGCAGTCCTTGTAGAAGTCGTAGCCGAAGACGTTGACGCCGTACGATCCGGTCAGATCGAAGAAGCGGTTGCCGTCCAGGTCGGTCAGGGTCACACCTTGCGAAGAACGCATGAACGAGCCGGTGCGCATGTGACGCTTGACGTATTTGCTGTACTGGAACGGCACCCGGTAGGCGCTGGTGAACTGCAAATCCGAAATCGTCGATTCGACTTCGTCGCTCATCTCGACCGAGGCGCTGAAGCGCTCCCTGAAGGTCGCCGCGAGCCGCTTGAACGCTGCGCGCCGGCGCTCGGCGACCTCGGTGGGGGCGCCATCGCTGGAGAAGAATTCGGCTTCATCGAATTCGTAGAACGGCAGCAAGCGCGCAACGCGGCGCGCCATTCGCGAGTGGCCGGCCAGCGATGGGTGCTTGGCCTTGGAGAGCTCCAGCCGGGTCTTGAGTTTGCCAAGCGAGGCGGCGGCGGCCGCCAGGCCGAGCGAGTAGAGCGCGAGGGTGGTGGCTTCGATATCCATGGATTGGCGGTTTACGCCAAAACGACTACAGGATCATGAACATGAAGTCGCTTGTTTCCAGGTTCCTCGGCCAGGAGGACCTCAACTTCCTCCTGACCAACCGTATTCCGCGCCGCTGGCTCACGATCTTCATGGGCTGGTTTTCGCGGGTCGAGCAACCGCTGGTGCGCGATGCGTCCATCGCGGTCTGGCGTTTCTTTTCGGGTCTTGACTTGTCCGACGCGAAAAAAGCACGCTTTACCTCGATGCACGACTGTTTCACACGCGAGTTGCGCGCCGGGGCGCGCAGCGTCGACGCGGATCCCAACGTGCTGGCGAGCCCGAGCGATGCGATCGTGGGCGCCTGCGGGCGGGTCGAGGCGGGCATGCTGATCCAGGCCAAGGGGTTCCCGTACCTCATCGAGGACCTGATTCCGGACGCGGTGCTGGCGGCCGGCTTTCACGACGGCACCTACGTCACCCTGCGCCTGACGGCGGCGATGTACCACCGCTTCCACGCTCCGCACGACGTCACCCTCGGAACCGCGACCTACATTTCCGGCGACACCTGGAACGTGAACCCGGTGGCATTGAAGCGCGTCGAGCGCCTGTATTGCCGCAACGAACGATTGGTGCTGCCGCTGGTGCTGGCGTGCAATGGCGACACCATTGCCCTGGTGCCGGTGGCAGCGATCCTGGTCGCCGGGATCCGCCTGCATTGCGCGGATGTGCTCATGAACCTGCGCTATCGGGGCGCCAACCGGATCGTCTGCGATACACGTGTGGCCAAGGGCGAGGAGCTCGGCTGGTTCGAGCACGGCTCGACAATCATCGTGTTCGCGCCGCGCGGTTACGCCTTGTGCGAAGGCATCGCTGAAGGCGCGGAAATCCGCATGGGCCGGGCGCTGATGCGCCTTCCTGACCGACAGGACGCGGGACGCGGCTTCAGGCCGCCAGCGCCACCGGCGACACCACCGCGAAGTTGAATGGCCTCGCGTCGCCCAGTTCCTGCCAGGCCTTGATTTCCTGCTCAAGCGAATAGGCCGTCAGCGGGTTCGAGGCCAGCCATGACTCTTCGCAAGCCAGGCGCAGGCGCTTGCCCTCAAGGCTTAAATGCAGGGGCGGCAGGGCGAGTTTCTGCCGGCTGCGATAAATCAGCGCGGCAAGACGCACGCATGCCGCCGCCAGCCACCAGGCGCGCGGCATGGTCTCGCGCGCCAGCTTGGGCAGCTTGCCTGCGTGGCCCAAGATCAGGAGCGACAGGCGCCTTTGCTCGTTGCGCGAAAAGCCCGGCATGTCGGCGTTTGCGACGATGTAGGCGGAATGCTTGTGGTAGCCATTGTGCGCGATGGTCAGCCCCACTTCGTGCAGTCTCGCCGCCCATTCGATGAAGCGCAGGATGTCGTCCGGGGCGTTGTCCAACTGCGGGGCGCAGTCCCTCGCAAGGGCGGTTGCCAGAGCGGCGATGCGCTGCGCCTGGCCAAGATCGGTGCGGTAGCGGATCTCGAACTGCGCCACCGTGTCTTCGCGCTTGTCGTGCGCCGCCTCGGGCAGGGCAAGGCGATTGAGAAGGTCGTAGAGCACACCCAGGCGCAACGAATTGTCGGCCACTTGCATCCGGTCGATGGCCAGTTCGTCGAACACCGCCGAAAGAATCGCAAAGCCGCCGGGGAGATTGATGGCGCGCTCGCGCTTGAGGCTGGGGAAATCAATGTTGTCGATGCTTCCGGCCGCCAGCAGGCGCATTTTCAGCCAACGCATCCCGGCGGCGGTGATGCTGCCGTCGCCGTCGTTGTGCTCGGCGAGAATGCGGGCGATCGTGCGCGCCGTGCCCGAGGAGGCGATGGCAGTGGTCCAGCCGCTGCGCATGATGGCGGCCGAAATCACCTGGATCTCGCGCCGAGACGCCAGTTGAGCCTGCTTCATGGTGAATTCGTCGATGAAGCCGCCCGGGAAGTGACCGAGGGTGGCGTTGATCGAGCCCATGTACAGACTTTCCATGAGTTCCGGCTCGAAAGCGGTACCCACGGAAAACTCGGTCGAGCCGCCGCCGATATCGACAACCAGGCGACGGTCCTCATTGGCCGGCACGCTGTGCGCGACGCCGGAGAAGATCAGGCGCGCCTCCTCTCGCCCGGCGATCACCTCGATGGGAAAGCCGAGTATCTTCTCGCCCTCGGCGATAAAGGCCTGGGCATTGCGTGCCACCCGCAGCGTGTTGGTGGCGACGACCCGCACATGGGTTTTCGGGAATCCTGCGAGCCGCTGGGCGAAACGGGCAAGGGCTTCAAGGCCACGGGTTTGCGATTCGGCATCGAGATGCTTGTCCTCGCGCAGCCCGGCAGCCAAGCGGACGTTGCTGCGCAGGGAATCCTGCACGTAGATGTGACCGCCTTCGGCTCGACCGATCTCAAGCCGAAAACTGTTGGATCCAAGATCGACTGCAGCTACATGCGGCCATATATTCAAGATGACGTACGGAAACCGTGGAAGTTCCCGGCAAGAATCAAATCAACTTACTATGATCAGCTACTAATGTGACCAAAAGGTGACATTGCCTGCCCATTAAGGCATATTGTCGGGAATGTCATCGGCTTGTCATGCGCGCTGCCCAGCATTTGGGGGTGCAAGTGGAAAGGAAAAACCTGAATAGCGTTCCCCTGTTCAACCGCGAACTGGGCATTCTTGCGTTCAATGAGCGGGTACTCGCCCAGGCGGCGGATGCGGCCATTCCCCTGCTGGAGCGTCTGCGTTTCGTTTGCATCGTCAGCTCGAACCTCGACGAATTCTTTGAGATCCGTTTTGCCGGGCTGGTCGAACAGGCGATCAACGATCCCGCCCACCGCGAAGCCGACGGCATGCCGGTTTCCGAGGTCATCGGTGCGGTGCAGGCACGCATCCGGGCCCTCGTGGCCAGCCAGTACGAGCTGCTGAACAGCAACATCCTGCCCGCGCTGGAAAATGCTGGCGTCAACTTTTTATACCGCCCCGAATGGACTGCCCAGCTCGACACCTGGGGGCGTCGCTACTTCGAGGAGCAGATCTTTCCGGTATTGACCCCGATCGGGCTGGATCCGGCGCATCCGTTTCCGCGCATCCTCAACAAGTCGCTCAATGTGGCGGTCGAGCTCGAGGGGCGAGATGCCTTCGGTCGTGATGCCAAGCTGGCGATCGTGCAGGCGCCGCGCATGTTGCCGCGCCTGATCGCGTTGCCGGCCGACCGTTTTGGGGAAAACGCCTTCATCCTGCTTTCCACGCTGCTCATGCGCTACGTGGACGAGTTGTTCCCGGGCATCACCGTGCGGGGCAGCCATGCCTTCCGGGTTACGCGCAACAGTGACCTCTTCGTCGACGAGGAGGAAATGACCAACCTGAAGCAGGCGCTGCAGGGTGAATTGCCGCAAAGGCATTTCGGTGACGCGGTGCGGCTTGAGGTGGGAACCGATTGTCCGCAAGGTGTGGTGGAATTCCTGTTGCGCCAGTTCGATCTCGACGAAATGGATCTTTTTCGCGCCGATGGTCCGGTCAACCTCGCGCGCCTGATGCAGTTGGCCGATGCCGTAGAGCGTCCGGACCTGAAGTTCCCTCTTTTCCAGCCCGCCCATCCGGTGCATTTCGCGGATGCCGACACCGTTTTTTCCGCCATCGCGGCGGGCGACATCCTGTTGCACCACCCGTTCGAATCCTTCGATCCGGTGATCGAATTTCTACGCGCGGCGGCCGCCGATCCGGCCGTGGTTGCGATCAAGCAGACGATTTACCGAACCGGCGCCGAATCGGAGCTGATGGAGGAATTGATCAAGGCGGCGCGCAACGGCAAGGAGGTCACGGTGGTCGTCGAGCTGATGGCGCGCTTCGAGGAGGAAACCAACCTCAATCTCGCCGCCAAGCTTGAGGAGGTCGGGGCGCACGTGGTGTACGGCGTGGTTGGGCACAAGACCCATGCCAAGATGCTGCTGGTAGTGCGCCGGGAAGGCGGGCGCCTGAAGCGCTATGCGCACATGGGAACCGGCAACTATCACCCGCGGACGTCGCGCCTGTACACCGATTTCGGGTTGCTCACCGCCGATGACTCGCTAACCGGCGACATGAACGAGGTATTCCGCCAGCTCACCGGCCTGTCGAAGGCGCGCAAGCTTGAGCATCTTTGGCAGGCGCCCTTCTCGCTGCACGAGAACGTGATGAAGGCCATCCAGCGCGAGACCGCCCATGCGAAGACTGGGACCAAGGCGCGCATCGTGGCGAAGATGAACGCGCTCCTCGAACCGCGGGTCATTGGTGCGCTATATGCAGCGTCCCGGGCGGGTGTGAAGGTGGATTTGATCGTGCGTGGCGCCTGCGCCCTGGTTCCCGGCTTGCCCGGCGTGTCCGACAACATAAGGGTGGTTTCGGCGGTCGGGCGTTTTCTCGAGCATAGCCGGGTGTTCATGTTCCACAACAACGGCGAGACGAAGGTTTATCTGTCGTCGGCGGACTGGATGGACCGCAATTTCTTCCGCCGGGTCGAAGTCTGCTTTCCGGTGCTCAACAAGGCGCTGGCCAAACGGGTTTTCGACGAAGGCCTGGCGCCGTACTTGCGGCGCGACGCCGGCGTATGGCAACTCGACTCGGGCGGCAACTACAACCGCCGTGCCAGTGCCACGCCGGTGCAGTTGCGCCTGCTGTCGCAGTTCGCCGCGCGCAAGACGGCGCCCGCCGCGGTGCGCTTGCGCGGCATGCGCAAGTCCCTGAAAGCGCTGAAGGCGCGCAAGGCTTAGTCAAGTGTCACGAAAGGTTCACCTGCCGGTCATGGGGGTGAAACCTCGGGCGGCTCAAATGTCGACAACGCATCCAGACCCGACCACGCGTGCGACCCTCCGACCTGCCAGCTGAAATCACACCCCCCTATCGCACGATCTGGATCTCCGATATCCATCTTGGCACCGCCGGCTGCAAGGCCGAATACCTGCTTGAATTCCTGAGGGAACACGAGTCCGAGACGCTCTACCTGGTGGGCGACATCGTCGACGCCTGGCGGCTAAAGAAGGCGTGGTACTGGCCGCAGGCGCATAACGATGTGGTGCAGAAACTGCTGCGCAAGGCGCGCAAGGGCACCCGCGTGATCTACGTCCCGGGCAATCACGACGAGCCCTTGCGCGACTACCTGAACCTCAATTTCGGCGGCGTCGAGGTGGTCGATGACGTCGTTCACGTCACCGCGGACGGTCGCCGCTTGCTGGTGATCCACGGCGATCTGTTCGATGGCGTGATCCGTCATGCCAAGTGGCTGGCCTATCTCGGGGATTCGCTCTATACCCTGATCCTGCACTGCAACCACTGGTTCAACCACCTGCGCGTGCGCCTGGGTTTTCCGTACTGGTCCTTGTCGCAGTATCTGAAGCACAAGGTGAAAAACGCGGTGAGCTTCATTTCCGATTTCGAGCACGCGCTCGCCAACGAGGCGCGCCGGCGCGGGCTCGACGGCGTGGTCTGCGGGCATATCCACAAGGCGGAAATCCGCGACATCGACGGGGTCCTTTACTGCAACGACGGCGACTGGGTCGAGAGCCTGACGGCGCTGGTGGAAACCCACGCGGGTGAACTCAAGGTCATCGAATGGGGCGGCCGCGACTTGGCGGTTGCCGGGAACGGAATGGACGTGCCGCTGGGAATCGGCAAGGAGGTGCCCGCATGAGAATCGTCATTGTCACCGACGCCGCGCCACCGCAGGTCAATGGGGTCGTGATCACGCTCGGGACGCTCGCGCAGGAACTCCGGCATCTGGGACATGAAGTGCACATGGTGACCCCGGCAAGCTTCCGCACCATGCCATGCCCCACCTATCCGGAGATCCGGCTCGCGCTGTTTCCCGGCGCGGGGGTGCGGCGCGCGCTGGAATCGCTGGCACCCGAGGCGATCCATATCGCCACCGAAGGGCCGCTGGGAATCGCCGCACGCCGCATCTGCGTGCGGCGCGGCTGGCCGTTCACGACCTCGTACCACACCCGCTACCCGGAGTACGTGCGTGCGCGTGCGCCGGTGCCCAAGGCGATCACCTACGCATGGCTGCGCCGCTTCCATTCCCGCGCGCAACGCGTTATGGTGCCCACCGAGACGATCCGTGCCGACCTGCAGGAGCATGGTTTCGCCAATACGGTGATCTGGCCGCGCGGCGTGGATGTCGCGCGGTTCACTCCCGAGGGGCCTTGCGTATCGCGCGCCGATATCCCGCGTCCGGTTTTCGCCTACGTGGGGCGGGTGGCGGTGGAGAAAAACCTGACGGCCTTCCTGCGTCTGCAGCTGCCGGGCAGCAAATGGGTGGTCGGTGGCGGCCCGCAACTGGCAGCACTCAAGCGCGACTTTCCGGATGTGCATTTCGCCGGCGCTGTTGATCACCATGACTTGCCGGCCTACTATCGCTGTGCCGACGCGTTTGTCTTTCCCAGCCTGACCGACACCTTTGGCCTGGTCTTGCTGGAGGCTCTTGCCTGCGGGGTCCCGGTGGCAGCCTTCCCGGTGGCTGGACCGGCAGACGTGGTGGGCGCAAGCGGATCCGGTGTCCTTGATCATGATCTCAGGCGTGCTGCGCTCGGGGCGCTCGAGGTGCCGCGGGCGGCGGCGCGGGCGCATGCAATGAAGTTTTCGTGGGAGCGAGTCGCCAGCGTGTTCCTCGGCCACCTGGCGCCATTCAAGGCGATCACGACTTGACACTCGCACGAAGTCGTGCGGTAGGTGCCCTCAATCGCACCGAAACGGTGCTGCCGGATTTTCGTCCAAGGTCGGGAAAAGGTCGAGAATAGTCTTGGAATCATTGCGTTAGCGTTGTCGTTCGAGGCTGGCACGCGGCTTGCTGCACACCATCTTGTATACATGATGGATTTTTGTGGCAACCCCGATGCTCATTTCGCAGCTCCTTGCCCGCTACAAGTCAGGCAGCACCACGCCGCGCGAGGTTGCGCGCGAATGCGTGACCCGAATCGCGCAGACCGGGCCGGATTGCGCCTGGATTTCCCGTGTGCCCGCCGAGGCCCTGCTTGAAGAGGCCGCGCGCCTAGAACAAGCGCTCGCCGACAGCGGCTTCGACTGGGCGCGCTTTCCGCTCTACGGCATTCCCTTCGCCATCAAGGACAACATCGACGCGCACGGCCTGCCCACCACCGCGGGCTGCCCGGCCTACGCCTACACGCCTTCCGCGGATGCTGAAGTGGTCCGGCGCTTGCGCAAGGCCGGGGCGCTCATGATCGGCAAGACCAATCTCGACCAGTTCGCCACCGGGCTGGTCGGTACGCGCTCGCCCTATGGCGCCGTGCCCAACACGTTCAATCCCGCCTACGTGTCCGGCGGGTCTTCCTCCGGTTCTGCCTCGGTGGTGGCGCGCGGGCTGGTGGCATTCGCGCTCGGCAGCGACACCGCCGGATCGGGGCGCGTGCCGGCCGGGTTCAACAACATCGTGGGCTTGAAGCCGACCCGCGGCGCGCTCTCGGCGCGCGGCATGGTGCCGGCTTGCCGTACGCTCGACTGCGTCTCCATCTTCGCCCTGACCGCCGCGGATGCGCGCGCGGTGCTGGCGGTCGCGGCCGGTTATGACGCGGCCGACGCCTACTCGCGCCCCCCCGGCCCGCCGGTGGCGCTGCCGGCGTCCCTGCGCGTCGGCATTCCGCGCAAGGCGGCATTTCTCGGCGACGCGCTGCAGGCGCGCGCCTACGAAAAGGCGCTTGCCCAGGCGCGCGGTCTGGGCGCAAGCCTGGTCGAGCTGGATTTCAGTGCGCTGGCCGAAACCGCGGCGCTGCTTTATCAGGGCCCATGGGTCGCCGAACGCCATGCCGCCATCGAGGACTTGATGCGCGACCGCCCGGAGCAGATCGAGGCGACCGTGCGCACGGTCATCGGCCAGGCGGCCAGGTATTCGGCCACGGATGCCTTCAAGGCGCAGTACCGGCTCGAGGAACTGCGCCGCCGGGTTGCGCCGATGTGGGCCGATATAGACGTGCTGATGGTGCCGACCGCGCCCACCATCTACACCATAGCCCAGGTCAATGCCGATCCCGTTGCCAGGAACAGCGACCTCGGCATCTACACCAACTTCGTCAACTTCCTGGACATGAGCGCGCTGGCGGTGCCGGCCGCCCTGCGCGAGGACGGCCTGCCATTCGGGGTGACCTTCATCGCCCCCGCCTGGGCGGACGCGGCGTTGTGCGAACTGGCGCAACGCTGGCAGGCCGCCAGCGGCCTCACCCTCGGCGCCACCGGGATGGCGCTTCCCGAGGCGGGCATGCCGTCGGCGGGCGATGAGAAGCCCGGCGCGGGGCAGGTGCGCGTAGCCGTGGTGGGCGCCCATCTTTCAGGCATGCCGCTCAACCACCAGCTCACCAGCCGGGGAGGGCGGCTGGTGCGCCAGGCCCGCACCGCGCCGGCATACCGCCTGTTCGCGCTGCCCGGCACCACGCCGCCCAAGCCCGGCCTGAAACGGGTCGGGTCCGACGGGGCGGCCATCGCGCTCGAGCTTTGGGACATGCCGCTGGACGGCTTCGGTGCGTTCGTCGAGGAAGTGCCTGCGCCGCTGGCGATCGGCACGCTCGAGCTCGACGACGGCACCTGGACCAAGGGCTTCGTCTGCGAACCGCTGGCCCTCGAAGGCGCTGCGGACATCACCCGTTTCGGCGGCTGGCGCGCCTTTGTCGCCAGCCGTGCCTGACGCCTTCCCCTCTGTTTCAAATTCCACCCTGCCAAGGAGAACACCATGAAGCGACGCAAATTCCTGCAAACCGGCGCGATCGGCGCCGCTTCTGCCGCAGCGCCGGCGCTGTGGACCGCCGCCGCGCTCGCGCAGGGGCGCCCCAAGGATGTGCTGGTGGTCGCCAACGAATTCGGCCCGAACTCGCTCGACATCCACACCGTGGGCGCCAACCGGCCCAGCTATTCGGTCTCGTGGATGTGCTACGACCGGCTCATGACCTTCGGCAAGAAAAAGCTTCCCGACGGCCAGGTCATGTACGACTACACCAAGCTCGAGCCGGAGCTGGCCGAGTCCTGGAAGATCGCCCCTGACGGCAATTCGGTGACCTTCAAGCTGCGCAAGGGCGCCAAGTTCCACGACGGCACGCCGATCACCGCCAAGGATGTGAAGTGGTCGTTCGACCGTGCCGTCGCGGTCGGCGGTTTTCCGACCTTCCAGATGAAGGCCGGCTCGCTCGAGGACCCCAAGCAGTTCATCGTGGTCGACGACCAGACCTTCCGGGTCGATTTCGTGCGGCGCGACAAGATGACCATGAACGACATCGCCGTGCCGGTGCCGTCGATCTTTAACTCCGAGCTGGTCAAGAAGAACGCCACGCCACAGGACCCGTGGGGCCTGAACTGGACCAAGAGCAACATCGCCGGCGGCGGCGCCTTCAAAGTGGAATCCTGGAAGCCCGGGCAGGAAATCATCTACGTGCGCAACGACGACTGGAAGAACGGCCCGCTGCCTGCCTTGAAGCGCGTGATCCAGCGCGACGTGCCCAACGCCGGCAACCGCCGCGCGCTGCTGGTCAAGGGCGACATCGACATGACCTACAGCCTGCCGCCCAAGGACTTCTCCGAGGTGGCCAAGGAAGGTGGCAACGTCAAGGTCAACTCCATGCCGATCGAGAATTCGATCTGGTACCTGGGTATGCTGACGACCAAGCCGCCGTTCAACAATCCCAAGGTGCGCCAGGCCATCGCCTGGGCCGTGCCCTACGACAAGCTCTACGAATCCGCGCTCTACGGCCGCGGGGCCAAAATGTATGGCGCGGCCTCAAACGACGTCAAGACCATCGCCTGGCCCCAGCCCACCGGCTACAAGACCGACATCGCCCGCGCCAAGGCGCTGCTCAAGGAAGCCGGATTCGAGAGCGGCTTCGAGACCACGCTGTCCTTCGACCTCGGCAACGGCACGGTGTCCGAGCCGATGGCCATCCTGATCCAGGAGAGCCTGGCCTCCATCGGCATCAAGACCACCATCAACAAGGTGCCGGGCGCCAACTGGCGCGCCCAGCTGCTCAAGAAGGACATGCCACTGATCGTGAATCGCTTCGGTGGCTGGCTCAACTACCCGGAGTATTTCTTCTACTGGTGTTATCACAGCCAGGACGCCGTGTTCAACACCATGAGTTACAAGAACCCGACGCTCGACAAGATGATCATCAACGCCAAGTTCGCCGAGAGCAAGGCGATCTACGACGGCGAGGTCAAGGCGATGCTCAAGCTCGCCTACGAGGAGGTGCCGCGCGTGCCGCTGTTCCAGCCGCTCATGGATGTGGCCATGCAGAAGAACGTGCAGGGCTACATGTACTGGTTCCACCTCGAACCCGACTACCGCCAGATTTCCAAGACTTAAGGAGCTGCGATGACCACGGATCAGATGTCCGCTTACATCGCCGCGGCCGCCGCCGCGATCGATTTGCCGATCGCGCCCGAGCACATGCCGGGCGTGCTGGAAAACTTCGAGCGACTGGCCGGCATCGCGGCCCAGGTCGACGCTTTCCCGCTGGCGCCGGGAAACGAGCCTGCTCCGGTCTGGCGGCCATGAACGGCCTGCACGAACTGACCGCCCTGGATGCGGCGGCGAAGGTCCGCTCCGGCGAGGTCACGGCGCAGGCCCTGGCGGAGGCTGCGCTGGCACGCGTCGCGGCGGTGGACGGCCGGGTCAATGCCTTCACCGAGGTCACGCGCGAGCGCGCGCTCGCCGAGGCGGCCGCGGTGGACGCCGCGCGTGCCGCCGGGCGGACCCTGCCGCTGCTGGCCGGGGTGCCGTACGCGGTCAAGAACCTGTTCGACATCGAGGGCCTCACCACCCTGGCCGGATCGAAGATCAACCGCGACCTGCCGCCCGCGTCGGCCGATTGCACGCTGGTCGGGCAGATGAAGGCGGCGGGCGCGGTCCTGGTGGGCGCGCTCAACATGGACGAGTACGCGTTCGGTTTCACCACCGAGAATACGCACTACGGGCCGTGCCGCAATCCGCACGACCTCACGCGCATCGCCGGCGGGTCCTCCGGCGGATCCGCGGCGGCCGTCGCCGCCGGCATGGTGCCGCTGACGCTGGGCACCGACACCAACGGGTCGATCCGCGTGCCGGCCTCCCTGTGCGGCGTGTTCGGCATCAAGCCCACCTACGGACGGCTGTCGCGCAAGGGTAGCTATCCGTTCACCGGCAGTTTCGACCATGTCGGGCCGTTCGCGCGCAGCGCGCGCGA